>ERZ773114.746-NODE-746-length-37838-cov-8.809465_pt1 | contig 37838 bp, 39 predicted proteins | sample MGYA00580564_ERZ773114 | MGnify/ENA primary metagenome ERZ773114 (study PRJEB29015, sample SAMEA2737836) | human gut metagenome | biome: human gut; feature: human-associated habitat; material: faeces | place: China | collected 2012 ... | reverse complement strand
TTCAGAAATTAATATAAAATATAGAAATATAAATAATTTAAAATTATATAAATATGGTTATAGTACAGAAATTTTAATAGATGATGATAAAAAGCGTTATAGATTATCCGGGATTAGTAATATTGAGAAAGTTTATAATACTATAAAAAGTCGAATTAATTAATTCGACTTTTTATAGTATATTTTTGATAACTGTTTTTATATTTTAATCAAAAGAAATTTGCTGTCTTTTAACGAAACTACTTTATGTTGTTCATCTTTTTTGAACATTAAAATTTCTCCCTTTTCAACCTTGAATTTTTCAGCATCAAAATGCATTTCTATTTCCCCGTCTAAAACATATACAGCCGCGTCACAAATTGATGTATGAGTATCAATGATTTCATCTTTTTTTATGGCTATAATCGATAAACTGCTGTTGTTATCTTCCATTAAAACAGCCCGTTTGAATTTTTCTTCTCCTAAATCAACAATATCTTTTGCTTTTAATACATTGTAAAACATATATTTTCCTCCTTTTAAAAATATTAAACAGGAGAAAAACCGTAATTCCCATACCTGCCTAGGCAGTTTTTCTGCGAATGATAAGTACTAAAGGAATTATTACAAATGCGGCAATCCCGAAGTATCTGAAAGTTTCAACATATCCCCATAAACTTGCCTGTTGTAATAATTGATTATAAATTTGCGCTTCAGCCATGTGCAATGCTGTTGCCCAATCAGTATTTGCAGAAAAAGCGGAAGCAAGTGCACTTACCTTTTGCATATATGTATCGCTTGAAAAATTTAAGTGTCCCACCATCATCATCTGATGTACCTGAGAAAATCTTGCAATCATAGTTGTGGCAATAGATGTGCCGATTGCTGCACCTGTGTTTTTCAGAAGGTTTTGAACACCGGCGGCATTTGTCTGCTGATCATTTGTCAATGTACTGCATGATAAATTCATCATAGGAACCATTGCCATAATCATTCCGAGCCCGAAAACAAAATTCGGCATAGCAATATCAACAAGTGCTATATTTGTATTTATCTGGCCGAACATTAAACCGCCTATACCCAGGATTATCAGCCCTGTGACAATAAGCGGTTTTGTTCCGATTTTCGGTGTCAGAATTCCGCATATTACCGTAGCCAAAAGACACCCGCCGCCCCGCGGCACCATTGAAAGCCCGCTCAAAAATGAAGTATAACCCATTAATTGCTGGAGCATGGAAGGTAATATTGCCGCAGATGCCATCATTACACCCATTAATACCATTAATACGATAGTGCCGAAGAAGAAATTTCCGTCTTTCAGAATTGATAAATCAATTAAAGGTTTTTTCTTTTTTACCTGAATAGTGAAAAATGCAACCATAGCCATCATTGAAATTGCAAAAGTTTTACAAATCCAGGCCGCAGAAAACCAGTCTGCATCGTTACCTTTATCAAGTACTATCTGTAATGTTAAAAGCCATACGCACAAAAAGAAAAATCCCGAATAATCCATTGTTACGTTTTTCTGTTTTCTTGCATAAGGCGGGTCAAATACAAGTTTTTTTATTAAATGGAATGCAATTATTCCGAAAGGAACATTAATAAAGTAAATGAAAGGCCATGACCATGTTTCGGTAAGCCATCCACCGAGAGCAGGTCCCATAATCGGAGCCATTACAACCCCCAGCCCGAAAACTGCCATTGCTCCCGCACGCTGTTCTTTAGGAAAAATTTCAAAAATTATAGCCTGTGAAATCGGCATTATACCGCCCCCGCCTATACCTTGAAGGATACGTGCAAGCAATATCATAGGCATTGATGTAGAAAGTCCGCACAAAACAGAGGCTATGGTAAATATTGTTACACTTATAAGGAAGTAAGTTTTTCTTCCGAGAAGTTTTGAGAAGAAATCGACAGCAGGAATTACAACTCCGCTGGCAACAAGATAACTTGTGATAATCCATGTGGATTCGTTGTGGCTTATCGAAAAACTTCCTGCCATATAAGGCAGTGCAACATTTGAAATTGTTTCATCCAACGCAAACATAAATACCGACAACATGACAGGTATCATTACTATCCAGGGATTAATCTTTTTTTCGGTCTGGTCTGTAAATGTATTATTCATACTCTCTCCGGTTATTAAGTGGTAGAAAATTCTACCCATTTATAATCCTACAATAACAACACGGCAGATGTCAACTTTTAAATTAATCTGAACGTATTTTTATGATAGTCAATAAGCCCTTCTCTTTTCATTCTTGAAAGTTCACGAGATAGCGCGCTTCTGTCTGCGCATATATATTCTGCCATTTGCTCGCGCGAAAAAGGAATTTTAAAAATACTACTTTTTGAATTCAACTTTGCTTTATGAAGCATGTATAAAATTCTTTCTCTCAAGCTTTTTTTCGATAATAATTCTATTCTCTCTCTTAAATCTAAATTTTTTAAAGAAATTATTTTTATGATATTTGATATAAGTTTCTTGTGAAAACGGCAGCTGTTTGAACAAATTGAAAATATTTTTTCAAAATTCAGAAATAAAATGCAGCTTTCTTCAATGGCTTTAGCGCATACAGCGCTTTCTTCCAAGCCGGCAAAAACCATTGCTTCCGCAAAAGTATCCCCTTTTGATAAATGATTAATTATGATTTTATTTCCTGTATAATCGTCTTTTGCAAGCTGAACGCTTCCTTCAAGAATATATGCCGCTGATGTTATCAGGTCTCCGATGTCAAAAATAATTTCATCCTTCTTATAAGTTTTTTTTACAGCCTGTAAACATTTTGTAAGAAGTTCAAACTCATCATCATTAATTCCGTCAAATATATTCATAATCTTCCTTAAATATTTTGTTGCATTTGCAACGGATTATTTTAATATAACAGTTTATACTGAATTTATCAAGGTTATTTTATAGTCTTAAAGGCGATGAAATAACTTTAGTAAATTTTTATATTAAATAAAACAATTAATGTTAAGGAGAAAGAAATGACAATGTTTTGTTTTCAATGTGAACAAACCGCAGGCGGCAAGGGATGCACTATGGCACAGGGTGTTTGCGGGAAAAAAGCGGATACTGCAAATTTACAGGATGAACTGACAAGCAGTCTTATAGAGCTTGCAAATTGCGGCGAAAAAAACGAACAAAATACGGAATTATTAATAAACGGACTTTTTATTACAATTACTAATGTGAATTTCGACAATAATTCAATAAAAGAATTTATAAATAAAGTCAGATCACAAATTCATTGTGACGACACTTTTGATATAAAAAAAGTCTGGGAATGCGATGAAGATATAAGAAGCTTAAAATCTTTAATTCTTTTCGGGGTTAAAGGAATGGCGGCTTATGCACACCATGCGCGTATATTGGGTTATAAAGACGATGAAGTCGATAACTTTTTTTATGAAGCACTTCAGGCAATTTCAAATATGAATTCAGTTGACGAACTTATTGCTATGGTATTAAAAACCGGAGAAATAAATTTAAAATGCATGGAGCTTCTTGACAGAGCCAATACGGAAACTTACGGCAGTCCAGAACCTGCAAAGGTTACAACAAATATTGAAAAAGGACCGTTTATAATTGTTACGGGACATGATTTGCATGACCTTGCGCTTTTGCTTGAACAAACGAAAGATAAAGGCATAAATATTTATACTCACGGTGAAATGCTTCCTTGTCATGCGTATCCGGAATTAAAAAAATATTCGCATCTTAAAGGAAATTTCGGTACGGCATGGCAAAATCAGCAGAAAGAATTTGATAATGTTCCCGCTCCGATACTTTTTACCACAAACTGTATAATGCCCGTTAAAGAAAGTTACAAAGACAGAGTATTTACGACTTCTGTCGTTGCATACCCTGAATGCAGGCATATAGGAGATGATAAAGACTTTACTCCGATAATCGAAAAAGCTCTGGAGCTTGGCGGATACCCTGAAGATAAAAGAATGACGGGGATAAACGGCGGTGATGTTCTTACAGTAGGTTTCGGGCATAATACGGTTTTGTCCGCTGCTGATAAGATTATAGAAGCAGTTAAATCAGGAGCTTTAAAACATATATTTCTAGTGGGCGGCTGTGACGGCGCAAGACCGGGAAGAAATTATTATACCGAATTTGTAAAACAAACACCTTCAAATACTTTAGTATTAACCCTCGCCTGCGGCAAATACAGATTTAATGATCTTAACCTCGGGGATATCGGAGGTATTCCGCGTCTTCTTGATATGGGGCAATGTAATGATGCATACAGTGCGATTAAAGTTGCGGTTGAATTGTCAAAAGCGTTTAATTGTTCCGTAAATGACCTTCCGCTCTCGCTTGTGCTTTCATGGTACGAACAAAAAGCGGTATGTATTCTTCTTACATTATTATATCTGGGTATTGAAAATATACGTCTAGGTCCGAGCCTTCCTGCATTTTTATCTACGAATGTTTTAAATATTCTTGTCGATAAATTTAAAATAAAACCGATTACAACTGCGGAACAAGATTTGCAAGAAATTTTGGAATAATACACTAGAGTGCAATTTGAATGTTAAACATAAATCCCCAACCTGTTCTGCCGCCGGTTCTGATAACTGTTTCGGCAAAACAGGTTATTCTTTCGCTTATTCGTTTTCTTACGCCTGCACCGAATTGCGCCCAGGCATTAAGTGTAAGTTTGTCAAGATGGTTTCCGTCAGCGGTAAGTTTTACGTCGCTCATAAGAGGGATTACACATCCGCCGAAAATGTATGGCTCATATCCTTCTTCATTTCTGTAAGTCAGCCTTAAAGAAGGTGCGATGGTTAATCCGTTAACCTGTGACTGGCTTATATCAACGCTTTGAAAATTCACCAGATTTGTAGGATTTAAAAATGTATATGCGGTTGTGAAGTTTGGCTGTAGTATTAATCTGTTGCGGATTTTCCAGTTATAAGCAAGTTTTAATGCTGTACCGGCAGTTATTATTGCATAATCGTCTTTTCCGTAACCGTATTTTGATTCCACGCCGAGACCGCCTCCGTTAATCGTCCAGCCTGCGTAAAAATCATCCTTATACGCGCTCAGAAGAAAACCGCCGTAACCTCCGTTTTGATACATTTCCGAATCTATATATTGCTGGCATGAGCCTATGTATGATGCGTAAATTGTAGGAAATATTTTCCAATCATATTTCTTTGTTTCAATCATAGGAAAATCGAAACCAAGCATTGCACCGTAAGATTGGTTGTTTACCGAAGCATATGCATTCGACAGATGAAAAGATTCAATATTTACATAAGGTCTCATCCAGAATGCAGTGCCGTCTTCATAATACTGGTCGATATACATTCCGCCGGGGCCTGCAAAAGCGTAAGAGTTTAATTTTCTTGATGCGAGTTTTTGTTCTCTTAAATTTGTATATATTTCATCAGTCCTGTTTAACGAATAGTCATAGCTGAGCATCTGGTTCATAAAAGCTGCTGCCGTAGCTGCCTGATATCTCTGGATATTAGGATTAAATCCGCCCAATTCTATTAGTGTAAGTTTTGGTGTGAGTGCCCACTTATATGTTTTCAAAGCACCGTAAACAATAGAATTTTCTAGTTCAGGGGAAAGTACAAGATCAGTACCGTATTTATCATGGTCAAAGATATCAAAAATAGTTACAGATTGTATAGGATCACTTAAAACTGTTATATCTCTGATTACAAGCTGCGTTATGTTTGCCGGATCTCCTGTCATATCAATGTAATCACAGGTTAGTGCCGCAGGGTCAACGTCAATGGATAAAGAGTTTCCTCCGCCGGATAAGTCCAAATTCATTCGACTGTCGGTTATAAATCCGTTCATTAAATTAAAATGTGTATTTGCTGCACTTATTTTCCCGTTAGGCAAACCGGACTGCTCATTGTAAAATTCAAGACTGATGTTATCGGTCGTAACATCACTTTTTAAATTCTCATTAGCAGAACCTAAATAAACTTTGTCATTATATGATGAAGTCCCTTTAATATTGAGTTTGGTACCTTCAACGCCGGAAATGTTATCAGCCAAAATAATTTTTGCTCCGTTTGATACATTCAGGTTCATTGTACCTATGCTGATCGGGTCGTCATTATAATAGATATCAAGATGAAAAGCGTTGCTTCCCGTAGAATCTTTGTTACCTGAAAAAATGACAGGAGCATCGGGATTATTGGCATTAATATTAACCGTTCCCTGAGCAAATATTGCACCGCCCAAATCTTCTGCCGTGTTGTTTATAAAACTTGCAGAACCTGTAATATTTGTCACTGACCTTGTTGTTGCGGTTATTGCTCCTCCGCGTCCGGATGATGTATTATTTTCAAAAATATTTGAATTATTTAAGTCAATTGTACTCATATAATTTATTATCGCACCGCCGCCCCATATGGATTCTGCCGAGTTATTCGTAAATTTGCAATTTGAAATTACTCCGTTGCCTGCCATTATGGAAATAGCCCCGCCGTATTCTTTTGCCGAATTATTATCAAATGTGCTGCCGCTTATTGTTATATCTCCTCCGCCTCCTATTGCTCCTCCGTATGAATTAGTACTTGAATTGTTGCTGAATGTGGAATTCGTTACGGTCAAAGTTCCTGAATTATCTATACCTCCGCCTTCATTTAATGCGATATTCCCGTCAAAAAGCGTGTTATCCACCGTTAACGTTCCAAGATTATTAATTGCCCCTGCTGCCCCTTTTTCTACGCTGTTGTTTGTAAACGAAGAACCGTTTTGAATAATCAAATTCCCGTTGTTGCTGTTATAAATAGCCCCGCCTATTGAATTACCAGTAACTTTGTTTTCGTTAAAATTAGTATTATCTATTGTAACGGTGCCACCGTTTATGTAAAGTGCTCCTCCATAGGCATCGGTTGAATTATCGCTTACATCAGAATCTTTAATGTTTAATGAACCGTCATTTACATATATTGCACCTCCGAAACGGCTTGCGGTATTATCTGATATTTTTGTATTGGTAATAACAGTATTTCCGTTATTTTGATAAAAAGCTCCTCCGTTAAATCCGTAATTTTCTGATATCAGTGAATCGGAAATTCTTAAACTCCCGTTGCCTGTGTTATTTATTGCCCCTGATGTCAGACCGCTTGAATTTTTTGTAAAAGCTGAATTGCTAATGTATAAATCTCCGCCATTATTTGTTATTGCACTTATGTCATTTTTGATAGAGGTACTTCCTGTAAAATTTGTATTACTTACTGTAAATTGCTGATTTTTTATAGTTATTCCGCTTCCTTTGACATCGGTTAGTATATTTAAATTTGAAATTTCAGAACTTTTATCTGCACCATCATAGGTAAATGTATGCCCGTTTAAGGCAAAATTATAATGATTTTCGCTGTTGCTTCCGGCCAGTTCCAGACTAATTGCTTCACTTATTGAAGAATCCAATGAGATATCACCGTTTATATTAATTGTATGCTGCTGTTCAGGCTGTGCATTCGCTTTTGATAAAGCAGCTTCAAAGCTTGAAGTATTGTCAGCATCAAAATTTTCGGCAAATGCAATAAAATTAGAAAAAAGTATCATCGAAAAACAGATACAGAGTTTTTGAAAAATTTTATTAAAAGTCATATGTATTATCCCCACTCAAAGATTTTTATAAGATAATAATAATTCCTGAAATAAACTCTAGTATTACCTGATTGTTTTTATTTATTTTGTTATTAAAAATATACTGTTTACTAATTTAAAAAATTTGTAAAACAAATGATGATTTACGAAATTGTTCAGAAACTAAAGCTGTAGTTTTCTGACTTGATTTTCACACCTAAAACAAGTTCTGTTGTCCTGTATGTGAGAGGGTTAAATTGCTTGCTTAGCGAATGTAAATTAGTAATTGGATGAGGAATACTACACACTTTACAAGTTATTTTTTGTTATGGCGCGTATGCAGACTGATTTAAGCTTTTTGCTAACTTGTGCCAATTAAAGTTTTATTTGCAACAGAGTGCACATCAGTTGCTAATAAATCATGCAGAACATATTGTTACGGTTTTTATGATATATTAAAATTATGAAACTAATAATGCTTGGTACAGGAAATGCTCTCACAACAGAATGTTATAATACCAGTTTTATTTTACAAAATAAAACTGACTATTTTTTAGTTGATGGTGGTGGCGGAAACACAATACTAAGACAACTGAAATATTCCGGTATAAATTGGAAAGATATCAAAAATATTTTTGTAACACACAAACATATTGACCATATTACAGGAATAATTTGGTTAATCCGGATGATTTGTCAATATTCAAACCAAAATGAATATGAAGGCGAAGCTAAAATATATGCTCATTCTGAGCTTATAAAAATAATTGATAATATTTCCCGTATGCTCCTGAACAAAAAAGAGATAAGTTTCATAGGCGAAAAGGTACATTTAGTGCCTGTTGAAGACAAAGAAACGGTAAATATAATCAACCATAATATTACCTTTTTTGATATTGGTTCTAAAAAAGCAAGACAATTTGGCTTTTCTCTTGATTTATTAAATGGGAAAAAATTTATCTGCTGCGGTGACGAACCTTACAATGATGCAATAAAAGATTTTGTACAAAATAGTACCTGGTTAATGCACGAAGCGTTTTGTCTTTATTCTGAGGCTGATATTTTTAAACCATACGAAAAACATCATTCGACAGTGAAAGATGCTTGTAAAATTGCAAGTGAATTAAATGTAGAAAATCTTATTTTATATCATACTGAAGATAAGAATATTAAAGAAAGAAAAAATTTGTATATAAAAGAAGGTGCAAAATATTTTAAAGGGAATTTATATGTTCCGAATGATTTAGAACATATAATTTTAACGCATTAAGTCTAAAAAGTATGTAATAAAAGATTTGCTACCAAGTTCAAAAATGAAATTTCCAACTTAGAAATGAAAAAATAACGTTGCCCGAAATTCTCAAACTAAATTTAAAAATATACCTAAATAAAAAAAGCGGGCTAAAACCCGCTTTAAAAGTAAATTTACCCGAGATGCGATTCGAACGCATGACCTACCGCTTAGAAGGCGGTTGCTCTATCCAGCTGAGCTACTCGGGCTTGGATCCAGAGGGCTTAGACAAGTGTTTGGTTTCGTGGGGTACCTGTATAATCCCTCATAAAATTTATATTAGCACAAAAATTTTTGATTGCAAGATGTTTAATTATTTTTGTTTAATATATAATTTATAGTAGATAACTTAATTAGAAGGATAAAGATTATGCTAACCGGAAATGAAATAAGAAAATTATATTTGGATTACTTTAAAAATAAACATCAGCATACAGTTGTTGAAAGTTCAAGTCTTGTACCTGACAACCCGACAGTATTGTTGACAACTGCAGGTATGTTACAGTTTTTGCCGATATTTTTGGGAATTGTAAAATCTCCGTATGATCCTGCAAGAGCTACTTCCTGCCAGAAGTGTGCCAGAGCAGGCGGAAAAGACAGTGATATTGAAAATGTCGGAAGAACGCCTCGCCACCATACTTTCTTTGAAATGCTCGGTAATTTTTCATTCGGAGATTATTATAAAAAAGAAATTATTCCCTGGGCGTGGGAGTTTGTTACTGAAGTTTTAAAGCTTGATAAAGACAGATTATGGATTACGATTTTTGAAACAGATGATGAGGCTTATGAAATTTGGAGAAGCGTTGGAGTTCCTGCTGAACGTATTAAGCGTAAGGGCAAAAAGGATAATTTCTGGGGACCTCCAGGGGCATCAGGCTCTTGCGGACCGTGTTCGGAAATCCATTATGATTTAGGCGAACAGTACAAATGTGATAACCCGAATTGCGGAATTGATACTTGTGAATGCGACAGATGGGTTGAAATTTGGAACCTTGTTTTCACTGAACTTTATCAGGATGAAGAAGGTAACCAATCACCTCTTGAAAGCAAAAACGTAGATACCGGTATGGGGCTTGAACGAATAACAATGGTTTGTCAGGGCGTTGCTTCCACTTTTGAAACTGACCTTTTAAGACCTATAATGGATAAAGTTTGCGAGATGAGCGCAGTACCTTACAAAAAATCCGAAAAAACGGATATTTCGTTAAGAATTATCACAGATCATGCAAGATGTGTGTCTTTCTTGATTTCTGACGGTGTTATTCCGGGTAATGAAGGAAGAAGTTACGTTTTAAGAATGATTTTAAGGCGAGCATTGCGTCATGGTAAAATTTTAGGAATGGATTTACCTTTCTTATACAAACTTGTTGATGTTGTTGTAGAAAATTATGGAGAAGCATATCCGGATCTGGTTAAAAACAAAGCGAAAATTATTGATACAATTAAAAAAGAAGAAGAACGTTTTGCAAAAACTCTTGACAGAGGATACAAAATGTTAGATGAATTTATTGAAGCTAAAAAAGATATCGATGGTGAAAGTGCTTTTAAATTGTATGATACATACGGTTTTCCTTTTGAATTGACAAAAGAAATAGCAGAAGAAAACGGTTTACAAGTTGATGAAGCAGGCTATAAGTCTGCAATGCAGGAGCAAAAAGACCGTGCAAAAGCTGCAACAGCTAAAATAAGCGTTACAGGCGATATTAAATATGCGAAAGTTGAAGAACAGGTCGGTTCAACTGAATTTGTCGGATACAATGAAAACGAATGCGATGCAAAAATTCTTGCAACTGTGGAAGGTGACGGTTACGTTGATATTGTTCTTGATAAAACACCTTTTTATGCAGAATGCGGCGGTCAGGTCGGTGATAGCGGCTATATCGAAAATGACAATTTAAAAGCCGAAGTTTTGACAACTTTTAAAGTTAATAAACTTTTTGTACATCGTTCAAAATTGCTTAACGGCGAGATTACTATCGGTGAAAATGTAAGAGCAAAAATCGACCTTGCAAGACGTGAAGAAATAAGACTTCATCACTCATCTGCCCATTTGCTTCAGGCAGCTTTGACTAAAGTTCTCGGTAATGAAGTTAAACAGGCGGGTTCTCAGGTTGAGGAAAACAGAATGCGTTTTGACTTCACTTTCTCAAGAGCAATGACGCCTGCAGAAATTTCTAAAGCTGAAGATATCGTAAATGAATGGATTGCAGAAGGTTTAGACGTAACAACTCAGGAAATGGATATTGAACAGGCGAAATTAACAGGAGCCGTTGCATTATTCGGTGAAAAATACGAAGATGTTGTAAGAGTTGTTTCTATGGGTATTGGCGGCAATTGTATTTCTAAAGAATTCTGTGCGGGTACTCATGCAAGAAACACGCGTGATTTGAGAATGTTTAAGATTGTTTCGGAAGGTGCAATTGCTGCAGGAACAAGACGTATTGAAGTTGTTGTTTCTAAAGCCGCTTTTGAATATATGAACGAAAGAGTTAAAGAAATGGATAAACTTTCTCAAATGTTCAAAGTTCATTCAGAAGAAGTTATTGAACGTGTTGAAAAACTTCAGGAAGAAAATAAAGAACTTCAAAAAGAATTAACTCAGGCAAAAGAAGAAAGTGCAAGAGCAAAATTTGCAACCTTCCTTTCAAAATCTGAAGATATTGACGGCGGAAAACTTTTTGTTTCAAAAGTTGAAAATTTCGACGGGAATGCAATTAAGGCAGGTATTGAGTTTATGTCGCAGAAACTTGGAGAATGCATAATAATTCTTGCATCTGAAAAAACTGTTGCTGTAAAAGTTTCTGACAGCTTTGTGAAAAAAGGTGTTAATGCCGGGAAAATTGTCGGAGAAATTGCGCGTGCAACGGGTGCAAACGGCGGCGGACGACCGAATTTTGCTCAAGGCGGAGTGAAGGATTCTTCCAAACTTGATGAAATTTTATCTAAGATTGAAGATGAATTAAAGAGATAGAGAAAGGTGGGAATAGTTTATGAAAATAAAAAAAATTATTCCGCATATTATAATCGGCTTATTAGCGTTTTTGATTTTGTATTTTCATCCAAGCAGTGAGAATATGATTTGTGATAGCAGGCTTCAATGTAATGTAGAACACAAATTTTTAGGATTTATAAAACTTAATACTAATATAAAGCTATCAGAACAATCTCGTATGGTAGGCAGAACTTCCTTTAAAGTTTCCTTAAAACATTATAAGGAAACTTTCGGTTCTTTTGATCGTTACAATGTTTATGTTGTTTATCCTCTAATAATTGACAGTTCTGGCAGACAGCGTTCCCCGTTTATATATTATTATACTTCTTCAACTTCTGACAATTATATGGATAGTTTAAACTTTGAAATTGATAATTTTAATAGTTATATCTCTAATCCTTCTTTAGGCTACTCAATGAAAAGTGCTGCCGGTACCCTTTTATTTATAGTAATATTCGTAGCTGCAGCAATAGGATTTGGGGCATACTATGTTTTTAATTTTATTGAAGATTTATTAAAAAAAATATTTAGATTTATATTTAAAAAGTAAACCAAAAACAGATTGGAGAAATTTATGACAGTATTAAAGATAGAAAGATTAGCACATAATAAGTTTTTACCCGAGTATAAAACAGAAGGTGCTGCAGGCATGGATTTATGTGCTGCAATTTCTGAACCGATTACTTTAAAACCTTTAGAGAGGGCGTTGGTTCCTACCGGATTGAAAATTGAACTTGAGCACGGATATGAAGCACAGGTCAGACCGCGTTCGGGATTATCGATTAAGCATGGAATTACTTTGATTAACTGTGTCGGTACAATTGATGAAGATTATAGAGGCGAAGTTTGTGTTCCTGTTGTAAATCTTTCTAATGAAACATACACAATTCAGCCTGATGAGAGGATTGCACAGATGATTATCGCACGTGTTGAGCAGGCACAAATTAAAGTTGAAGTTGAATTGACTGAAACCGTACGAGGGGCAGGCGGCTTTGGCTCCACGGGAAAATAAGGCTAAGTACATTTACTGTTAAAGCTCATCTCAATAAATGATTTCAAATAATAAATTATAGAATATTATGCATCTGTACTTTAAAAAGAAAGGAATTTATATGGCAAATGAAGTAACAGGAATGTCTGGTAACAAATCTTATACTGCAACTCTGCTTTTAGCATTTTTTTTAGGCGGTTTTGGCATACATAGATTTTATACAGGTTATATCGGCATTGGTATTTTGCAGCTTTTAACCGGAGGTGGTTTTGGTATTTGGCTGATTATTGATTTGTTTTCTATTGCATTAAACAAATTTGTCGATGCAAACGGGAATTTTCTTGCAGGCTACAATAAAGTATTAGCAAATATACTTTTAGTGTTATTAATAATATCAGTTGTGCTATTTATTATTGGAATTCTTTCAGCCCTTATATTTCCGCTTTTATTAATTTAGTTTTAGATAAAAAAAGAACCTTTTTAATTAAAGGTTCTTTTTTATATCGAGGAAAAGGAGGAATATTAAAAATTTATTTTTTGCCTTTAAAAACTGAAATGTCAGATAAGTCTTTCAAGGCAAAGTTTGTATTAACATCAAAAATTGCATTAGGGTTTTGATTGTCTTTGTTATTAAGTTTTGACCAGTAGTCGGGGTCTAATTGCGGACGCCCTTTCGGTATATCACTGTTAAATTCAACCATATATAATTTCCCTTTGTACTTTCTTTAACGTCAAACATGAAAAAAACTTTAGTATTTTAATCTGTTTTGTTAAAAATTTGTTACACTCGTTTAATTGTTAAAAGCATTTCATTTGGCACAAAGTAATCTTTTACTCCGTAATTCGCGTTTACAAACAAAAATTCGAGAGTATCCCCCTTATCAATACCAATGTCGTCAAAAGGAATACTTATATCTACAACTTTGTCATAAACTGCTGTTATATTTTTGGAAGAAGTAATTACCCATAAATTATTCGGGATTGCTTTTACAAGTCTTACAAGATTAATTTCGTTATCGTATATTGAAATTTGCATTTCGTTGTGAAATTTTTCCTTAGATATTGGCAGAATGCTTTCTGTTTTTTGAATAATTCTTATAGGCGAAAGCGATTGTTTTTTATTTTGGTTTCTTGTATAAAGATACATTTGGTTAACGCGTTTAGTCTTAGCAGCGGCTTGTTTGTTGTATTCATTTATATAAAATCTTAAATATAAATTATCTTTATCATAACCAAAGCAGATTTTGTCATAAAATTTATCCTCATCAAGAACAGGACCATCTGGAATTTTTATACAACCTGCATTAAGCCAGCTTTCATCATCGTTTTCTTTGCCGTCAATGGTTGGCGTGAACTCGCCTTTGGGGTATCTTGAAGGTTTGGAAATCGCTGATAAAAGTGGTGTATCAAGATATTGGGGAACTTCTAAACCGAGATACAGATAAATATTTTTCAGATGTTCTCTGAAAATATAGTCAAATATATTATCACGTCCCGAATCATTAGGCTCGCCGTACCACCAGAACCAGTCACTTCCCTCGCAGATAAAAAGTTCACGACGTGCCGCATCAATATTAGGGTGAAGCGGATTTTGCTTTACAAATGCGCAAAAATCATCGCGAACCTGCTTCAAATATGTCCAGGCAAGGTTTTTTAGAGGTTCATCAATCCATAATTTAAAGTTTCTGTTAATCCACGAGCCCGGACTTAATTTATTAAGCGGTTTTTGAATATCTTTTTCAAGATAATCGCTTATCAATACAGTTTCTAATGTCGGGTCGTTTTCTATTAAAGCATAAATTGTCTGTAAAAATGTTGAGCCGTCTTCCGTATAGTTTTCCCAGCAGTTTTCACCGTCCATTGCGATAGTTAATAAATGGTGTTCATCAGGTGATGAAAGCAGTTTGCTTTGTGCAACTTTAATTCTGTCATACAAATCATTTGCGGCAGCTTCTGCAGAATGGTTAGGATATTCAAATCCGATTAAATTAGGGATTACCGAATCTCTGAAAATTATATTTACATCTTTGTAATTATAAGACTTTAATAAATGATACGGATCTTCAAGGTAGCCTCTGAAATCTCTCACGAATTCAAATTTAATAGAATTGGAAAGAATACCTTCATCGGATATAGTCCATTTAACCCCGAGTTCTTTAAGCATTTCCATAACTTTTGAGTTTACACATTGTTCAGAAGGCCAAATACCTTTAGGGCGTTTCCCGAACAATTCTTCCATACGGTCGAGTGCCATTTGTGTTTGAACTTTTGCATCGAGTTCCATTTTAAGGTTTGAAGGCAAATCGCTTTCAGGAGATTTTTTTATGCTTTTTATATCTAAAAGGATTGGCAAAATCGGGTGATAATACGGGCTTGTAGTAATCTCTATTTTACCTTTTTCAATAAATTTTCTGTAAGTCGGTATAATTTTTCTTATTATATCTCTTTGAATGTCAATAATTTTAATTCTGTCATCAAGTGTATAATTTTTACCTTTTTTGATAAGTTTTGTCAATTCGGGATATTTATTTTTATAAATCGGATCAAACCACGCCAAATTAAACAATGCCATTAAATCGGAATATTCCTGCGGTGAAAACAGGTTTATATCATTTTCTCCGTTTATTTGATATTTTTGATAAAGCCTGTTATATTCTTCATTAGGCAAAATCATTGAATGAAAGTTGGCATCAAAAAAGTTATTTATTATAAATTCTTTATCATCGTCGGTTAAACTTTCAACGTCTGTAACGGTAAGCCTTGAATGTATGTCATGCATTTCATTCTCGCCGTAATCAATTAATGCATCTAAAAGTACGGGAACAAGGTTAAAATTTAACCTGATATTTTTGAATTTGTCGAGAATAAGTACCATATCAAGATAATCTTTAACAGCATGCAGTCTTACCCAGGGCATCAAATAGTCGCCTTCGGGTGATAATTGATAAACAGGCTGATGCATGTGCCAGTAGAATGCTATAGATAACTTTTTTGTTTGGCTCATCATTATATTTGTAATTGTAACAAAAATTTCAGTAAATGGCAAAAATTATTTTATTTGTTTTTGCAATATATATGAAAATTAATAGTATAAATTTTTTTAGTTATAGTAATTCTTCACCTGAAAATTTTAATAATTCAAAATCTGTCCAAAAGTTAAACAAATCAGTTATTAATAATACATTCAATCCTATGGAAATTTTGGGCAGAAGTCAGGTAAAATTCACAGGTGTTAATAATGGTGATTTAAATGGATTTGACAAATCCTTTTTGGATGATATATCAAAAGAGTTAGAATTATCTAAGCAAGATAGTCATAAATTTAAAAAGGTTGTTAATCAGTTTTTGAAAAACAACAATTATGCTTCTACAGAAGAGTTTTGTGCGTCTTGTGATACTGATGAAAAATTCTATTCGTTTATTGAAAATGTAGCATACGGGCTTAACTTGCCTGATGAAAAAATTGTGATACTGGATAACGCTTTGATGAATAAGATTATGACGATTAAACTTTTAAAAGTATTAGAGGAAGATGAAAGTCTTGCTGATATAATTATTCCGCTTACAGTAAAAAGTACAACAAATGATTTGGTATGCAACAATTTAATAGAAAAATTTAATTTAACCCCTAAAGAAAAAAATAATATTTCTTCTCATCTGAAAAGACTTGAGAATGATATTTCTCCAGAACAAATCGCGTATGATATTACAGAAGATTATAAGCTTACATCAATTGATGACTATAATTACGTTTTAAAAACTATCAAATCCCGTGATAAAATGTTTATTGATTTTATGACTGAAAATGATTCTGATAATAATTTTTAAATGTTATGCATATTATCAAAAATTTCTTTTCTCTGAACCCATATTTCCATTCCGAGTTCTTCGCCTGTTTTAGTTAAAGCTTCTTTAATTTCCTTGAATGAAAATTTTGATTTTTCAATATTTCCGAGCATAAACATTACAAAATGACCCTGCATTAAAGTTTGTTTAATGTCCTCAATATTAACTTCATATTCAGCAAGCACTGCCGATACTTTTGCAACAATACCCACTTTATCAACGCCTGAAACCGTTATGATAATTTGTTGATCTGACATAATACCTCATCATCTTCTTCATTTTCAACAGCAGCTTCTACAGGTTTTAACCAGTCGCGGTTAATCCATCTGCCCAATTGATGAACTCTGCAGTATTCCGCAAGGTCTTTTTTGACTTCCGGAGCAAGTATATACATTGCAATAATATTAGGCAAAGACATTGCAATCATCATGGCATCTGTAATATTAATCACTGAAGTTACATTCAAAACAGAACCGATTACGATAAATGCGCAATAGATAAACTGGAATGTAAGAGTTCTTTTCTTTCCTTCTCCGAAAAGGAAGTTCCAGGATTTTTGCCCGTAATAAGCCCAGCTTATGATTGTTGATAAAGCATACAAAAGAACAATACCTGCCAGAAGTGTCGGGAAAAATGGCATTACTGATGAAATTGCATCAGATGTCATTTCAATACCTGAAGTATGCCCTGCATGAGTTTTGTAAACACCTGTAATTACAATTGCAAAAGCTGTTAAAGTACACATAAATCCGGTTAAAAACGGATCTAATAGTGCTACGAAACCTTGAGATAAAGGTTCATCAGTTTTTACTGTTGCATAAACAATGGGAGCAGAGCCTGTTCCTGCTTCGTTTGACTGAACGGAACGTCTTAAACCCATAATCATTGCAACGAACATACCGCCGTAAATTGATTCGGGTTTAAAGGCTTCTTTAACAATAACCCATGCAGCATGCGGGATTAATTTAAAGTTGCATACAATAACTGCCATTGCCGCAAACAGGTATATAAAAATTTTCAGCGGAACAATTTTTTCCGTAACTTTAACGATATTTTTAATACCGCCTATAACGATTAATCCTACAACGACTGCCATTCCAAGCCCGATTACCCAGTGAAAGTTGTGCATAAATCCGTTTTCACCGCCGCAAACGTTTACAAATTGATTAGCAGCCTGATTAATTTGTATCATATTTCCGCCTGTAATACCGCCGCAAATACAAAGAATTGCAAACATTACAGACAAAGGCTGTCCCAGCCATCTTAATTTTTTTCTTGTAAGCCCGTGTGCCATATAATGCATCGGACCGCCGGAAATAGACCCGTCAAGGTTAAATCTTCTGTACTTAACAGCTAATGCAGCCTCAACGAATTTTAATGACATTCCCAGAAGTGCACCTACGATAATCCAAAAAGCAGCTCCCGGACCGCCCATAGAAATTGCAATTGCTACACCTGCAATACTGCCTAAACCTATAGTTCCGGATAAAGCTGTCATTAAAGCCTGAAAAGGAGAAGTTTCTCCCGAACCGTCATCAGATTTTTTCGGTTTAAAAACAAGGTCAATTGCATGTTTAAATCCCCAAACAGCAATTCCTCTGAGGTAAAAAGTAAAAAATATTCCTGCAAATAAAATCCAGAATATAATAATCGGTACATCTGCACCAAAAACATGAACAGGATGGAAAATTATTTTCGCAATGGCATCGGATACCGGCGCGACGTTTTTATCCATAAATGCATCAATATTAAATGCATTAGCCTGTTGGATGTTAAATAAAAGTGTCAAAAGTACAATTAAAATTCTGTTCATTAAATTATTTCCTTTCGGGGTATTCGCAAAAAATTTCGGCTCTCTGTGTTTATCACTAACCCCAGAATTATACTACCAGAAACATGCTTGCATGATGTCAAATCTTTACAAAATCTTAAAAATTTGTTGCAAATATTCATCAGCGCACCTGTCTGAGGAGTACTCTCCGATTGTTCGCAAACTATTGTAGCGCAATGTTTTCAGACTGTCATCATCCATGTTTTTTATATTAAGGAGTATTTTTCTTATTTCATTACAAATCGGAAGTGTCAGAAAACCGTTTTCCCCGTCTTTTATAATCCCGGAAATCCCATCATCTTTTGTACAGACAGTTATACAGCCTTGCGACATTGCCTCTAAATATACCATGCCAAAGGTTTCGCCTGTACTCGGGAGTATAAAAATATCACTTTCACACATTTTTGATAGAACTTCGCTGTGCGGAAGATAACCTGTAAATTTTACACTTTTATCAATTTTTTCCAAATTTTTTCTTTCTTTACCATCCCCGATTACTGTCAGTTCAAAGCCTTTAAGCCCTTTGCAGGCTTCGATAACTTTATCAATATTTTTTCTTTTCTTGAAGTTTGCACAGGTTAAAACCTTGATTTTGTCTTTGTTTAGGGGGCGAAAATCTGTTTTTATAATTTCTTTTTTTACACCTGACGGGGCAGTGAATGTTTTATTTTCAAATTCAGGATAAAGTTTTAGGAGTTTATCTTTAATTACAAAAGATCGGCAGGCAATTGCTTTTGCATTATCAAGTGCAGTTTTCAGTCTTTTTTTGAAATGAAATTTATATAACGGATTTGTCAAAACTTCCAAATCCGAATTGTGAACGCCTGCAACGAAAGGAAGAGCGAGTTTATTCGCAAACAAAATTCCCGAAGGCATATGGGCAATTACTAAATCATATTGCTTAAGCCCTGGCATTTTCTTCTTTATATTGAACCAGAACGGTGTCCAATAATTTATATTCAAAACTTTTCCATATTGTCCTGTTTTATAAAAAGGTTTCCCCCGTAAAAAAGAATTCAAAATAAAATTAGGTTTTATAACATCAATATTATGCCCTGAATTTTCCCACTCTTTCACAAAATTCAAAAGAGTTTTGGGTGTTGTTTTTTCATTTTCATTTACAGGATATAAGTCTGTTATAAAAAGAATATTCATAAAACGAATTATATCATAAGGTGATTGTGGTTTTATACATTATGTGGTTTAATTATTGTGCGAGGTAATTTTATGAGTTCTGAACACGATTATAAATTTTATTTAGATAAAGGAATATCAGAAACAAACGAAGGAAAGTTTGATGAGGCTATGCACTCTTTAAATAGGGCAATTGCTTTAAATCCTGACAGTGCGATGCCTTATTTTTCACTGGCAATTGTTTTTCATAACCTTAAAGAACTTGAACCTGCTTATGAAAATTACACAAAGGCGATTGAACTAAATCATAAAATGACAGATGCATATTTTAACCGTGCACAGGTAATTCTTGCCGATGATGCTCCGGACACTGCAAAATTAAAATCAGCTATAAAAGATTTTGATAAAGCAATCGAGCTTGATCCGAAATTTGTTGATGCTCTTTATTATAAGGCAGTTATTCAAAAGAAGCTTGAAGATTACAAAGGTGCTGTGGAAACTCTTGATAAAGTTCTGGCTATTGATCCTCAGGCAGTTTATTCAAAAGCTTTGAAAAAGTTGATTTTACAGAAATATTTAAAATAAATTTTCTTTTAATTTGCTGATTTTTTCGTATGAATATTCGATTTTTTCTTGAAGTTCTTTGTCGTTCAAAGCTTTTTGTGCAATAGTTTCTATTATTTCAATTGTTTCTGGTGTGGAATTTCTGTAAATAAACATATTCAAGCCTGCACGAATTCCCATTTCACAGGCATTATTAATATGTGCACCCGCCATTATCATGTCGTCGGAAATTATTACACCCTCAAAGCCTAATTTATTTCTTAAATAAGAGATTGCATTTTTGCTCAAAGATGTCGGAATAACATCACGTTCAAAACATGTGCAGTGAAGATGTGCTATCATAACCATTTCAATTGTTTTTGCACAAGCCGCAAACGGTTTTATATGCGTGCTCTCCATTTCTTCAATCGGCAAATCTATTTCGGGAAGTGTCAAATGACTGTCGGTATTTGCATCTCCGTGCCCGGGGAAATGTTTTACGCATGGAATAATCCCGTTTTCGCGATAAGTTTGTGAAACAATTTTTTCGCCCTTAATAACATCATCAACATTATCGGAAAATGCACGTTCGCCGATTATCGGATTATTCGGATTAGTGTTTACGTCAATGCAGGGAGCAAAATTCAGGTTAAGTCCGTAACTTTTTAATTCTTCCGCAATCTCCCGGGTTTGCGTCCGTAAAAAATCCTCCCCCTTTGCATAAGCAAATTTGGCGGACAAATATTTTTTACCGTTATGAATATTTTCTGTTCTTTCAACTCTTCCGCCTTCCTGATCAATTGATAAAAACGGTGCAATTAAAGCTTTTGATTTAATATCTGAAATCAGGTTTTTGAATTGGTCTTTTGATTGAATGTCTTTTGTGAAAAAGATTATCCCGCCAAGACCGTTTTTAAGAGCTTGTATGTACCCGTCACCTTCTGTGCCGAGTATAAACATTTGATATAATTTTGTTTTTAAATCCATTACAACACCTTTTGGGCAAGCGGGAACAGTTCGTATAATTTCCCGTTAGCAATAACTTTTTCAATACCTTCAAGAATTTCTGCAAGCTCTTTTTCGGACGGTGTTTTTAGGCTTTGAGGCAGTTTAATGTCATCAGTTGTTTTTGTTTCAACAAAGCCTTTGTTTGCTTTCAAAAATTCCCTGTATGCAGCAAGAATATTCAAACTTTCAGTATCAATCGAAAAATTTTGCCCTGTATAATATTTTACGTCTTTTTTTAATTGCTCAATGTATTCCTCTATAAATTCAACTTCGCTTAACGTATCTTTTTCCGAATATTCGCCGCCGTAGCAAAGATTATTTAAAATAGGTTTATTATCAAGATTTTTGATATAGACAGCCCATAGAATACATCCAAGATAAAAACCTAAATAATTCTTTAGTAATGACTGAATTTTCGGATAATACATCCTGAATTGAGCTTTCTTCTGATTGAAATTTTTAAATCTGTCAAGCCCTGCATAAATATATTCTATATTCGGCACAAACGCTGTTATATGTTGTACAAAACCTGGATCAAACTGTGCTCCGTCTTTTGTGTCTATCATTTATTCTCCTTTTTAAATCATTTCAAATTTTACTTTTTTCCTGTTATTTTTCAAAACTTTTTCCTGAAATTCTTTGTCATACTGCAGTCTGTAACCGTTAGTAAAAGCTTTTACAACCGCGTTAGAAAAAGTCCTTTTCGCGCTCCAGTATGAAGTGTGTGCAAACAGAACCGAACGTTTTGACCACACACTTGAATTATCGTATACAAATCCCTTTGGATCTTTAATCTCAATATTTGCAAGTTTTTCCATTTCATCTATTGTAAGATTTTTAGTGCTTGGAAACCCGAGCGGGTCTTCGCGGTAATTTACCGTAATAAAAAATAACCCGTTTTCGATAATATATTTAAGCATTAGTTTATTATAATAAGTCAATTCATAATCAGGATCTGCAAGGTCTGAATAAAAAAGCACCAGAGGGCTTGCAAAATTAACAACACCTTGTAAAGACCCTGCAGGAGCACAGGCTGTTTTTGTTGCTTCCCGTAATTTCAAATAATTTTCTTCAAGTGAGTTATCGTCAATTTTTTTTAATATCAGATGACCGCTTTGCGAAACCGTGCCTATTTCAGCTTTTGAAAGCGCTGATATACAGGTATTTTCAAGAGGATGCTCAGATGCGAATTTTCTGACATTGTCACTTACGTCAATTTCGTTAAACAATTCTTCAGGATTGAGATAGGGGAGTTTATTAAACATATATTCGTAAGTAACGAAACTTCCTGCCGAATATCCGTATAATACTGTTTTGCTGCCTTTTTGAGCTTCTTTAATAACTGTATCGTTTAACTCATCCAAAATCGGGAGCATATTATGCTGCTTTTGTACCCAAATAGCATCGTGCAAATAAGCTGCAAGCATTGATCTGACTTTGTACGCAATTGTGGGGCTGAATGCTTTTGTCAAATCAAGCTGCCCCTGCACGAATTCTAAATCTTTTTGGCTTTTGTCACCCCAGAAAAAAATTACCGGTTCTTCGTTTATTTTGTATTGGGGTTTGTCTAAGAATACTTGTTTAATTTCTTTGTTTTTTTCAAACTTTTTTTTCATAACAGGATGAAGTTTTTGAACTCCTTCAATGTACCAGTTACGCATTTTTTCATCGTTATTGTTTGAACCGTTTATGTATACAAAACTTACACCTGTTTGAGCAAGGCAGACATTTTGTAACATTAATAAACCTAAAATAATCCCTAAAATCTTTTTCATGTTAATATGATAGCACAAAGGAGTAATTTATATGAAAAAATTTTTATTTGTTTTCTCTTTAATCGCATTTTTTTGTTTAGGTGTACAAATTTATTCAAATCAAACATCTGTATATGATGAATGTTTGATGGCAGGCAGAGGGTGCTGCTCTCGTCATGGCGGCGTATGCGGATGTTCGGGCGGGCGTTCAAAATGCTGTGACGGAACATTAAGTCCTACCTGCCAGTGTTTTATGGATGAAAATAAAGGTATGCAATTATAAAAAAAGCACCCGTTAGGGTGCTTTTCATTAATCTAATCGTTTGAAGTAATTTTGTAAACTCCTGCCGCTGCTGCGCCTCCGACAAAGTTAGTTAAGAGGGTTATTAAAATTAATTTTGTCTGTGTCATTTTCATTGTTAAAAGTCCTATAGCTACTGCAGGATTAAATGCTCCGTAGCATGTTCCTGATGTTGCAAGCAACCCTACAATAACAATTGAACCTATTGCAAGTCCGAAATATGAGTTTCCTTTAGTATCTTCTGATGTTGCTGTATTTAAAACCGTATAACATAATGCAAATGTAAACAGAAATTCGCAAATAATCATAGGAGTTATGCTGAAGGAAGTTTCTGTGATATACGGCGGAATAGCTACAATGTAAGAAGCTAATAACGCTCCTAAAGCGCCACCAATAAATTGTACTGTAATATAGGGTACAAAATCTTTCCATGATATAGCACCTCTTATAGCGGCAGCAAGAGATACTGCAGGATTATAATGCCCGCCGGAAATATGACCGCCCGCATAGACCATTACCATTAAAACAAAACCTATTGCCATTGGCGGAAAACCTTCACGCCCGTTAGGAAACAAGGCGCATCCGATAGTGAATACAAGAAAAAATGCCCCTATAAATTCCACTAAACATTTTTTTAAAAGTTCTTTCATTTCTCTCTCCTTTATCGCAAAAATTTTAACATACTTTTTTATTTTATTCAATTAATCTTTTTATGGTATAAAATAGTTATGTTTTATTTTGAAGAGATTAACGGGAAAAAGATATTAAAAAGCAGTGTTCTTAACGGGCTGCAGCATTTTTTTACAACGCGGGAAAGCGTTATAAAGACAAAAGAGCCTGATTTTGAAGAAACTGTAAAAGAAAATAAAAAAGATATATGTAAATTTTTGGGGATTGAAGAGGAAAATTTAATTCATCCGTCGCAAACTCATACTTCAAATGTTGAAATTGCGAGAGCAGGAATTTCTTCATATCCTGATACTGACGGCTTAATCTTAGCAAATCATAAACAAGCAGTTTATTTGAATTTTGCGGACTGCACGCCTGTAATAATTTTCGATCCGATAAATCAAATTGCAGCTGTATCTCATGCGGGCTGGCGCGGTACTGCAGGAAATATTGCGTCAAAAACAGTACAAAAGATGAAAGCTGAATTCGGTTCTAATCCTGAAAACTTAAAAGCTGCAATAGGGCCTGCGATATCTTTTTGCTGTTATAATGTCGGCGAGGATGTATACAGACAGCTTGCACAAACTGTCAGGGATTTTTCAGGTTTGTCAGAAATTCGTCAGGGTAATATTTATGTTGATTTAAAAGGGATTAATAAAAGACAGCTTGAGGAAGCAGGCGTAAAAGAAATTGATGTATGTCCTTATTGTACTGTTTGCAATAATGAATTATTCTTTTCATACAGAAAAGAAAATGCAACAACAAACCGTCACAGCGCGGTTATAAAGTTATAAGAAATCAGGACTAATCATATTAAGGACATAGAATATAGTAAGGTATTCTTCAAAACTTACGAAAAGACTGCCATTTTCAGCTTGTTTGATAGTAGAAACAGACAAAAATGTTCTGTTTGCAAGCTCTTTGAGAGAATATCCCTTACTCTCTCTATTTTCCCTAATCGTTTTGGCTATAAAGTTCATTTTCTCTTTTGTATTCATGGATAATTCTCTTAATCAAATGTCTTGTATATAAGACATATAATAAACAGTTTCTCATAAGAAGTCAAGCGATTTTATAATATTTTAATGATTTATACCGAAATAATAAAGCCTTTATTATCAATAAATCAGTTTACTGTTGCAAAATTAGCAGAGGAAATGTCCAAGGAGTTGAACAAAAAGTATACTCGCAGCAGTTTAAACGGTAAATTTGCCAGAGACACATTAAGTATGAAAGAGTGTCAGGCTATTGCCAAAATTTTGGGTTATCATATAGCTTTTATTAAAAATAAATAAGCTTATATTTTTATAAAATTTTCTAATATTTCATGTCCGTATTCAGTTAATATGGCTTCGGGGTGGAACTGTACTCCGTAAATCGGCAATTCCTTATGTTCAATTCCCATAATTATTTTGTCTTTTGTTTTTGCCGTAATTTTTAAACTTTCCGGCAAATCTTTTACAATAAGAGAATGGTATCTTGTTGCTTTAAATCCTTGATTAATTCCCTTAAAAAGCTTGCAATATTCATCAAAATATATTTCTGATGTTTTTCCGTGGACAGGTTGCGGGGCTTTAACAACTTTTCCCCCGAAAAATTGCGCTATACACTGGTGTCCCAGACAAATTCCCAGTATCTTTTTTGTTTTGTAAAATTCTTTTATAATATTCATTGATATGCCTGCGGTGTCAGGATTACCCGCTCCCGGGGAAATTATTATGCTGTTGAAATCAAAATTTTTCAGTTTTTCAACGGTAATTTTATCATTTTTGTAAATTTTCGGTTTACACCCGAGTTCCTCAAGATATTGGACTATATTGTAGGTAAATGAATCGTAATTATCAATCAAAATCATAATTCTACCTCGACAATTCCGCGGACTGAATTAACGCAAAAGATTTTTTCCGCCTCGAGAAGGTCTGATTTATACAGAATTTTTTCGGTTATATTTTTCATCGATTGCTTGTAAATTCCGTTCAAAAGCCCGCATTTTACAGGCGGAGTATACAATTTCCCGTTAATCTGAAGGATTATATTGCTTCTTGCGCCTTCTGTAAGCTCTCCTTTTTCGTTAAAAAATATTTCGTCGTAAATTTCGTTATTTGCAATTTTTTGGTAACTTTCATAAAACCACGGGCGGTAAGTTGTTTTATGATAAAGGAATTCATTACTGCTGCTGACTTTTATTGGTGAAATTGTAATTTTGTTTGTTGTATGGGATAACAACGGTTTGTATTCTTTTGTAATTTTTCCGTCTTTATGCAAAAGTATACGCAAAATTCCGTCTTTTTCGGGAATAATTTCAGGCTTGGAGAATTTAAATCCAAAATATTCTGCTGTTTTTTCCATTCTTTCGAAATGTTCTTTTTCAAATAAAAGTTTACCGTTTTCAACTTTTATTGTTTCTGCTATTTGAAAATTATCTGTCAGAAATTTTGTTTTTGTAAGTGTTTCTTCCCACTCGTCCTGAATATCGGAATTCCATACAATTGCCCCGCCGACACGATATTTAAAGTTTTTATCATATTTACTTTTTTGAAGAATTCTTATCGGAACACTGAAAACTGTTTCTTTCGGTGAAATCATTCCGATTGCTCCGCAGTAAATATCGCGTGTTCCTTTTTCAACTTGATTAATGATTTTCATTGTACTTATTTTGGGTGCTCCCGTTATTGAACCGCAGGGGAAAATTGCTTTAAATACGTCAAACAATGTTGTGTTGTCTTTTAAATCCGCTTCTATTTGCGACGTCATCTGATGAAGTGTTTTATGCGTTTCTATTTCGAAAAGCTTTGAAACTCTTACAGAGCCTGTTTTGGCAATGCGTCCTAAATCGTTCCTTAAAAGATCGACAATCATAACATTTTCAGCGCGGTTTTTTTCGTCGTTTTTTAAATAATTAATAAGTTCAAAATCTTCTTCTCTGTTTTTTCCGCGTCTTACAGTTCCTTTCATCGGCTTTGTTATAATATGGTTGTTTTTAAGTGTAAAAAACAGTTCGGGTGAAAATGAAAGCACCGTATCATAATCATTTTTTAAATAGAAATTGTAAGATGTTTTCTGTCTGCTCAAGAGAGTTTCAAAAAGTTCTAAATTATCCCCTTCATAAGGGACTTCAAAGTCATAAGTGTAATTAACTTCATACGTATTTCCGCAGGCAATTTCTTCTTTAATATTTTTTATTGCGTTTGAATATTCACAAAAATTTACACAGGGAACGGGGTTAAGGGGCAAATTTTTGCCTTCACGCGGTTTATACTTATTGTAATTTTCAAACACTTCAAAATACAAAAGCGGTAAATGATACTCCCGAACACTAAAAGCTTCATAGCGTACATAACCTGTAAGAAAGTATTTTTGTTTCAGTTCTTCTATTAAAACAAAGGCAGCTTCAAGTTCTTCACGGTTAAATGCGCAAATTACATTTATCGGATTTGTAAAGATTTTGTCAGAGAAAATTATCATAATTAAAATATATCAAAACAATGTGTTAATATAAAGGCGGAGGTCTAATGAAAAAATTTACGGTTCTATTTATACTGTTTCTGTTTTGTTTCTGTTCATTTTCTTTGCCTGAAGCATCAGCGAGAACTGTAAGAAAAGACCGTCCTGTCAGACTTGTTAATCAAAAATATTACAGACGTCATTACACTCATTACAGAGTTGGCAGAGGAAGAACAATAAGATGCAACGGAAGCTGTCACAGGCAGAAAAAAGAAGAACGACAACCGGTTTATTCATACAGTCCTGCAAGAAGTAATCCCGGGTATGTTTCAGGCATGACGGTAAAAAGACCGAGAAAACCTGCAGTTCCGGGAATGACGGTTCATAAATTTAATGATTTTAAGCGACCTGCGCCCGTAACATATACATTTTCACCGCTCAGGACAAATTAATAACCCATAAACATATTTTGCATTCCGCCCTGCATAAGCATCATACTGTTTGAACTGTCATAGTTTTGCGGGAACTGACTGTATGTCATAGGTGCCCTTCCGTCATTTGAAGGTGTTGTATTTCCCATTTCTCTTACTGACTTAGGACCCATAACCTCATTTTCATTCTGCTCTTCAATTAAATCGGATGCTGAAAGTGTTTTGTTTAATTGCGGATATTTCGGACGGGCTCCGTTGTTATTAAATCCCGAAAAAGTATTTTTCGGTGTAAGGTTAATTTCTTCCGAAAATACAGGTGCAGAAACAATTAATAATGCAAGAACAAGAATGAATTTTTTCATTGTACACTTCCCTCCATAACTTATTAATATTATTATAGCAGAAAAAACAGGTTTCTGCTATAATGTATTAAAAAACAAACAAGGAAATTAAGCTGTTGTATGGATATTAATATTGAACTTAAAAATACCAAAATTATAATTTCTTGGGCAGATGTAAAAGCCGATTGTTATAAAATTTTTTTTAAAAAAGGTGATATTTTCTATGAGGGGGCAAGGGTTTACGATAGCACTTCCGTAAGATTGTCGCTTGTGCCGTACGGTGAAAACGAATGCTTTGTCCAGGCAATTAAGGACGGCAAAATTATTGACCAATCCTCAAAACGTAAGTTTAAGTTTGACACTGTAGATGTTCAATACAGATTTGAAGATGATAAAAATATTAAACTTTTTTACAGTAAATATGAAGGTGCTGATGGTTACAGGCTTTATCGAAATGAAGATGAAATCGGTTTTAACGGTTTTAAAAATTCCGATACCGAATGTATTACCGCAGAATTGCGCACGGAAACCGAGTTCAAAGTAAAACCTTTTAAAAAAGAAAACGGTGACCGAAATTTTCTCACTTCTTCCCCTGTTGTTAAAATCAATGAAAACAGATTTGAAAGTGTGTCAATTTATAAGTCGTACAATTATAATAATTTTCTTTCATGGGGATTTACAGGAGATGCAGACGGCTTTCTTGTCTATACCCAAAATCTTGACAAACCTATTTTTGAAACAACGGACAAATTGAGACATTATTTGCCTTTGTATGATTATAAAGGCACCTCAAAGTTTTACGTGCAGGCTTTTGTTAATACTCCTGACGGCCGCTTAATAATTGCGGAATCAAAAAAAGTTTCATTGAGCATACGTAAATATAAAAAGCCCTCAGTATCACTTATAATTCCTGCATATAACGCACAGGATTACATTATAAGAAGTATTGACTGTGCACTGGCATCGGATTTTGATGATTTGGAAATTATTATTGTAAATGACGGAAGTACCGATGACACCCAAAAAATTATTGACTGGTATGATAAAAATTATCCTAATGTAGTTTCAATTACAAAAGAAAACGGCGGTGTTGCAGATGCAAGAAATAAAGGTATTGAAGCAGCTAAAGGGGCTTATATTGCGTTTATGGATAATGACGATTTAATCCGTCCTGATATGATAAGTAAATTATACGCGTCAATTACTAAAAATAATTGTGATGCCGCTATCTCGCCTTTGTACAGAATAACGGGGGGGGGGCATTCTCTGCACTGTAATCTTCCTTTTATGGAAGATATTCCGATTGATATCGATAAATACCTCGAGATTATGTATACTCCGGGTTATTACAATTGCGCTATATGGAACAAGCTATATAAAGCTTCCATGGTTAAGGAGCATCCTTTAGGAATTTTAAAGTATGAAGATGTTTCATGGACACCCTGCATTCTTTCGTATGCCGAAAAATTCTGTTTTCTTAAAACTCCGTTTTATGAGTGGGATAGAAAGACCCGTCCGCAGACTTTCGGAGATGTACTCGCTAAAATGCCTGAAGATGAATTGTTTGAAAACAGAAAACAGGCAATGCTGTTTTTTCTTAAAAAAGGTAATCCTCAAAAACTTGAGTATTTAAAAGCAATTGCATGCAGGCGTTTGAAAAGATATGCAAAAAATTCTGCAAATGAGGCTTATCTGGACTTGATTAACAGAATTGAAACCGGTAAATATTGATAATAATGTACAATTATCTGTTGTATTTAGCATATTTAAATAAAAAACTTGAGGGCTTTTTTAAAGAGCAGTCAGAATATATTGTTTGTAAAAAGGGCTGCTCTAAATGCTGTCAAAACGGTCAATATCCTTTTTCACAAATTGAATTCGATTTTATAATGCTCGGTTATTCAAATTTATCGGCTGAAATTAAGGAACTTGTTTCTCAAAAAGTAAGAAACATTAAGCTTCAAAAATTAAATTCAGATTCTGAAAAATTTGTTTATGAATGCCCTTTTCTGATTAATAATGTATGCTGTGTGTATGATTACAGAGGAATAATTTGCAGAAGCTTTGGTTTGATGTCGATTAACACTAAGGGAAACTCAAAAATCCCTTTTTGTGCGTTTGAAGGTTTGAATTATTCAAATGTTTTAAATCCCGAAACTAAGGTGATTTCTCAGGAAAAATTTGAAAAAAGCGGATGCAAAAATGAGCCTCTTGCTTTTAATGTAAGTTACTCATTTTTGACGGGTAAAAATATTGAAAAGAATTTTAAGATCAGTTTTGGTGATAAAAAGCCCTTAATTGATTGGTTTGATGAAATTTAATTTTTTTGGTATAAAAATTATCATATATACATAAAAGGAATTAATTATGCGGAAATCAACATGTCTTTTACCCCTCGCATTAGGTACATTTGGTCTTGGAATGACCGAATTTGTTATGATGGGAATTTTGCCGGATATCGCCAAATCAATGTCGATTTCTATTCCCGCTGCTGGTAATTTTATTTCAATGTATGCTCTTGGAGTTGTATTCGGCTCTATTTTACTTGTAATTCTCGGAAGAACAAGACCTTTAAAACAGTTATTAATTATACTTGTTTCAGTTTTTACTGCTGCAAATCTGGTATCAGCATTTGCTGTTAATTATCATTTATTCTGTGCACTAAGATTTATTGCAGGTCTTCCTCATGGTGCATTTTTCGGCGTAGGTGCGATTGCAGCGGGCAAATTAAGTGATGCGGGAAGAAAAAATCAAGCAGTAGCAACTATGGTTTCCGGAATGACTATTGCAAACCTCTTTGGAATTCCTCTGGGCACATTTATAAGTCACAATTTTTCATGGAGAATTACATTATTGATAATCGGGTTATTTGGTTTTTCAGTTTTATATTCAGTGTTAAAATTTGTACCGTATTTAAAACCTTTACCTGATACTGGGTTTCGCGGACAATTTAAATTTTTTAAATCTCTTGCTCCATGGCTTCTTATTCTTGCAGTGATAATGGGAAACGGCGGTATTTTTTGTATGTACAGTTATATAAATCCGTTACTTGTTAATGCTTCAGGAATTTTACCCAAATATGTTTCTTTTGTTATGGTGCTTGCAGGGGCAGGCATGTGTGCAGGAAACATGCTTGGCGGAAAGTTTTCGGATAAATTTTCTCCTGCAATAGTTGCAGCTGTTACTCAGCTGATTGCATGTGTTTCTTTATTACTTATGTTCTTTTGTGCGGAAAATCCGTTTGTTGCAGTTGCATTAATGTGCGTATGCACTGCCTGTCTTTTTGCTGTGTCGGCTCCGCAGCAGGTATTATTGATTGAAAATGCAAAGGGCGGTGAAATCCTCGGAGCTTCCTGCTCTCAGATATCTTTTAACCTTGGAAATGCCGCAGGTGCCTTTGTCGGAGGAATACCGGTTGCTCACGGACTCGGATATGAGTACACGGCTTTGTCAGGCGTATTATTTGCTTTTGTGGGTTTTTCACTTCTTTTTTACTTCTTTAAAAGATATGAAAAATCATAAATAACACTTGGCTTCCTGACCTTCAACTCCTGCATACAATTCAACATACTGTTTGGCGGGACTTGATTCTATTTTTGTAAGCAAAACTTCTTCTATCTGGAAAAAACCTACATCACCTGACATTTCAATATCAATCCTTATTGGTTTGTTTTCTCCGTGGTGAATTCCAATTCTGTTAATAGCGTTAGCCGAATATTTATGAATATCACCGACACGGGGAGTTGTATTTATTTGCATGGGAATTCTTGCTCTCCCTTTTGTCATATCACATCCATCTGCTATTAAGATTATGCCCGCTTCAATAGAATGTATTTTTCTTGATGACATATGACCTATAATTGCTTCTATTGCCAGGGATTTAATAATTGTTCGTTTATGCAGATTGTCCGGTAAAACATGCATTAAAGTCCTTTCTATTATAGGTTTTGCAAGTATTACCGACATGTCTTCATGCCCCTGACGACCGATCATCATTCCTAAATCATGCATTAACCCTGCAATAATTACAGCACACATGCTGTCTTCAAACGTGCCTATTTCTTCTTGTTCCAGTGAAGTTCTTATCCCCGCGTCTTGCAGCAGATTTAACATTTTTATGGCATTTGCTGCTACCTGACGCATGTGAACTGGACCATGATCATTATAACCCAGTCTTTTAATAGATACATTATTTGCGTAATCCTGCATTTCCTGCAGCTCTTCGTCTGCAAAAAGATAGTTTACAAGTTCTGTACAAACAGGATAATTTTGCAGTCTTTTTAATATTTTTGTTTCCAAAGAAATTTCTTTTATTGATTTCATACTTTTAACCATATTATCTGATAACTCTATAATTATATAATACCCTATAATCATAAAAAATAATACTCTGTGAATAATTATTCCAAAAACTTATTGACAACATACAAAAATTTATTTACAATATATTTGTTAGCCATGACTAACAAATTGCAAAATAACTATACAAGGAGGCATTATGGCGGTAAAAATTTTGTACGGAACTGAAACGGGAAATTCGGAAGAATTGGCAAAACAAGCTTGTGAAACACTAAAAAAAAGCGGTATCGAAAGTGAAGTTGTTGATATGGGAGATATTTCTCTAAATGACTTAAAAGGATGTAACACGGTTTTTCTTATTACAAGCACCTGGGGTGACGGTGAAGCTCCGGGAAATGCTGCAGATTTATTAGAAGCTTTGCAATCGGAAAAAGAGAAATGTTTGTCTGACCTGAATTATGCTGTTTTTGGCATAGGAGAATCAATCTATGAACACTTCTGCCAGGCTGCTATAGATTTTGATGACGCATTATTAAATTTAGGGGCTAAAAGATTGCTGCCTGTTGAAAAAAGTGAAGATGATAACGAAGGCAATCTGCAGGAATGGTTGAAAAATTTAATCTCTCAAGTTAAAGCTTAAACATTAACCACATAAGTTATCTCCTGAAAAGCGGATTGAATAAATCCGCTTTTTTTCTATTTTATAGAGATTTCTATTTCCGCAAGCTCTCTGCTCAATTGCTCATAGGCATTAGTGAGCTCTTTGCCTAATGCCCCTATGATATCAAGTCCGAGTTTAAATCCGATTAAATGAGCCTTTCTTTTTTCGATATTTTCTGTAGTTTTGATTTTTTCTAAAAGCTTACCTAACTGCTCAATAATATTTTGTGATTTTTTAGACAATAGCTCATAAGATTTTTTTATTAATATCGGTACAATTTTTTCTTTAGCCATTTTCTTCAAAAAAGGTAATGACGTTTTAAAAATATCTCTTAGATTATTTTTTAATTTTTCCTTGTTCATAACTTTCTCCTTTACTTATTTAGAATTAATGAATTCACTAACCTGTAACTATCAATTTTTATTATTATATTGATGTCAGCGAATTCAATCCGGTAATTAATCATAACTTTTCACGAGTTATCAATCTCTGGAAATTAAGTCTAAAAGCTTGTTATAAATAATATCAAGACAGCTTGCATTTCACTGTATCTCCCAATCAAGTATTTTATAATCATAAAGCCTTTGAAGAAAAGAAGCGCAAAAGAATAAAGCCATGCTTAATAAACTAATGGATAAATTATTGACAGGGTATAATAAGTGATGAAGTTAATGCCGAAAAATAAGCTGAATTAATTTCAGAAATAAATCATTTAGAGGTGAGAGAGCAGGAATTAAACCAGGTTTGCCCAAGTTTTACAGAAATTACAGAAAAACTAAACGAACTTTGCAAAAAAAATACCATAGCTTTATTAACAGTCAGATGAAGAAAAAAGAAAATTAATGAATTTGTTAATATCGAACCCCGTTTACGACGATGAAACGATAGAGTTCCCGCTGGTTTTAGCCTTCGAATATGCTATAAAGTTAAGAAATCTGGAGACGAGGGGAGTCGAACCCCTGTCCAAAATGGATCTTGATAAATTTCTACGAGTGTAGATATTAATTTTCTCGAATTATTCAGGGAATATCAAAACCTTGTAAATAATTCAAAGTGTTTTTGCCGGAAACACTAACCTTTAACGGTTATCTTGATGCATCTACCGTCATTAATGCACTGCCGCTTGCATAATGGACCCATAGAACCGGCAAGCTGGGTTTTATGAGTAGCTATAATTAGCGACTAAGCTGCTAAAGCTTGTGCTCTAGAGAAGTCTGCTTTAATTACGTTGTTAGCATTTAATTTAGTTTGCTCGTTGATAAGCGGGAACAGCGCCCGCACTCGCAATCCATCTCAACCGAACATCCTGTCAAATCCAAAACGTCCCCATATTTAATTTTTAATGTGCTAATCTTTATTATAACCTGTTTTATTTTAATTTCAACCTATTCAGTTATGTGGAATGAACACTTTGAGCAATGTGCTTTTGGATGAAGCATTAAATTATCTTCCAAATCATAAAGCTTTGCAATTCTTGTGATTAACGGTGCTCCGCACTTTGGACATTTCAAGCCGCCTGCTCCGTTTAAGATTAAATCTTTCAAGCTGTCGATAATTTCTTGTGAAACCGTATAGCTTGTATAATCTTTTTCCAATGCTTTTATTTCTTCAGGAAGACATCTTAATACTTTGGCAAGGTTTTGTCTTACAGTCACAGGCAAGAATAATTCTTTTCCTGCTTCAATGTCTTCAATAAGGCTGAGCGGGAGATTGCATTCTTTAGCCAGACCTTTTGGTGATAAACCTATATCATCTCTTTTATGCTGTATAAATTGAGCTAATGTCTTCATAATTAATATTATATGCGGAAACACCCTCCATATTCAAGAGGGTGTTTCGAAGTTGTGTAGAAAAAGTCTTTCAGGTTATTTATTCTTCGTATTTCCAACCTGGGTGTTTGTAATCATGGCTTCTTGTAGCATAGTCAGAATAAATTACTGATTGGTCAAAATCATATTGAGCAAATTCTATATTACCGTCTTCATCATATACCGGTTCACCTGTTTCTTCATCAATAATTATAGAACCATATAAAAACGTGCCTTCATTTTGACCTTTTTCGTAATTCCCGCGATATACTAAATCATTGTTGTTATCAAAGATAGATCGGATATTTTGTTTTCCGTCTCTGCCGTTTGAACGGACTTCATAACCGGCATAATTCCATAAATACTGTTCGTCATCATCCGGCTTTTTAGCTGTATCAGCTACATAACGTGTAATTTTAATGCCTTTACCCGGAACATCGGTTATTTCTGATTTCATATAATAAGTTTTATCATTATACTTATCAAGAACTTTAGTAACAACAGCTAAAGCTCTTTTATTTGTGCCAACGCTGTCAACAAAAGATTCATAAAATTTATCATCATATCTGTTATGTGCTTTTGACCCGACATAAACAACGCTGTCTTTGCCCGAGCCGTCTGGAACAGGTCCGTCAATTGGAATACCGATATTTTGTCCTTGAGCAATTAGAGAATCCCCAATATGGAATGGATAATCTTTTACATATATATATTCAGGTATTGTTGTTATAATCGTGTCTTTGTCAACAATCGTAATTGTATCGTGGTGGTCACATCCGCCGCCTATTTCAATATGTGCATTAGCGGTAGCTGAAGAAGAAGATGATGATGATGAGTTTGCTTCGGCAAATACGTCTTTTTCGCAGCTTGCTAAAGTTCCTGCTGTTGCTCCCAATGCCATTAAGCCTAACATCATATTTCTCATAGCTTTGCCGCCGTCATTTGAAGTTACTTGTGAATGATTGTTGTTATTTACAGGACGGTGTTTTGTATTCTTGTTTTGTGCTTTGCCTTCAAAATTTAAGGCATTTGCACTGCTGATAGCTTTTACTTCCATTCTGGTAATTACCTCCGATTTCTACACTTGTATATTGTAAGTATATAAAGAAAAAACATGTTTTTAGTTGCTAATAAAATCATACCAAAAACATGCTTTTCCTAAAATTTATTGTGAGATCTGGTTTTCAGCTGCTTTACATTTGTTTATATTTTATGATGCTGATAATTTTTCTCTAACCAGTGTTTCAATTGTGTTCAAAATATCAGGATTTTCTGATAAGAAATCTCTTGCTTTATCTCTGCCCTGTCCCAATTTTTCTTCGTTAAAGCTGAACCATGAACCTGCTTTTTTTACGATATCGAGATTTACGGCAACATCAAGAATATTTCCGATTTTACAAATGCCCTTACCGAAGATAATATCAAATTCGGCTGTTCTGAAAGGTGGTGCGACTTTATTTTTCAGAACCCTTACTCTTACGTGGTTTCCAACGTCGCCGTCATCACCTTTAACCCCTTCTGTACGTTTAATTTCCATACGAACAGATGCGTAATATTTTAATGCATTTCCGCCGGTTGTGGTTTCGGGATTTCCGTACATAACACCGATTTTCATTCTTAATTGGTTAATAAAAATAACGGTTGTATTTGTTTTTCCGATAATACCTGTCAGCTTTCTTAATGCTTTACTCATAAGACGTGCTTGAAGCCCCATTTGCTGGTCTTCCATTGAGCCTTCAATTTCAGCTTTCGGAACAAGCGCTGCAACAGAGTCGACTACAACAACATCAACAGCTCCTGAACGTACAAGTTCTTCTGTAATATCGAGAGCCTGTTCACCCGTATCAGGCTGTGAGATAAGAAGTTCATCAACCTGTACGCCTAAATTTCTTGCATATTCCGGATCAAGCGCGTGTTCTGCATCTACGAATGCTGCAATTCCGCCTCTTTTTTGGCATTCTGCAACAATGTGCTGTGCAAGAGTTGTTTTCCCTGAGCTTTCAGGTCCGTAAATTTCAATGATACGACCTCTTGGAATTCCGCCGATACCGAGTGCAACGTCCAATGATAGTGCACCTGTCGGAATAGCATCAACATTTACAGTAGCTTTGTCGCCAAGCTTCATTATCGAACCTTTTCCGAAATCTTTTTCGATTTTTTCTATTGCAAGTTTTAATGCCTTACTTCTTTCATCCATATTTGATGAAGAATCGGTTTCTTTTTCTTTTACTGCCATATTATAATTCCTTTAATTATTGGCGGGTCAGGCTTGCTGCCATTTTATTCCCAAACGTGTTTTTCTTTCTTTTTATAAAATCCTAATCCTACAGGTTTGTAGCTGTGGAGGTCATTTTTCAATTGATAGATTTCTTTATTTAAATCAATAATTTTTTGTCTTAAAGTTTCATTATCTGTTTTGCAGCGGATAAGTTCAACAACGACTTCATCCATGCCCTCAAGTTTTTCATCAATGACTTTTGCAATTCTGTTGCTGAGTTTTGTCTCCATTTCTTTAAGAGAGTTCAGAATATTCAGGATAGCTGAAGGCTGTTTGGTTTCAGCTTTAGCAGGCGGCAGAGAAGCTCCTTTCATTGCCTGAACTTTTCTGAGATTTTTTACTTCTTCATAAGAAAAATAAGTTTGCCCTTTGCTGTTTTTCCGCGGCAATATAGAAGCACGTTTACAAAGTTCAACAATTTCTTTATTGTCAGTTTTTAAAATACTTCTCACTTCTTGAGGAGATAAAGTTTTCCCCTTCAACTCTTGTTCTAATATCATCTTCTATCCCTCTAAATTTCTCCACTTATATTTTATTTTATATATAAAAAAAAGACAAACAGATTTAACAATCTTGTAACATGACTTAATAAAACTATATAAATTACGAAATGTAACAAAAGATTTACAAATGCCTGAAATGTAGTTATACTGCCTCA
>ERZ773114.739-NODE-739-length-38099-cov-12.291925_pt1 | contig 38099 bp, 38 predicted proteins | sample MGYA00580564_ERZ773114 | MGnify/ENA primary metagenome ERZ773114 (study PRJEB29015, sample SAMEA2737836) | human gut metagenome | biome: human gut; feature: human-associated habitat; material: faeces | place: China | collected 2012 ... | reverse complement strand
CGATCTGCTTTCCATAGTTGGTGCGGCTGTCCGTCATGGTGAGCAGGATGCCCTCAATTTTCAGTTTCGGGTTTATCTGCCGCCTTACTTTCTGCACGGTTTGAAGCAACTGCTCCAGCCCTTTTGCCGAAAGATATTGTGCTTGCACCGGAATCAGTGCGGAATCTGCCGCTGCCAGCGCATTGACCGTCAGCATACCGAGAGAGGGAGTGCAGTCAATCAGAATATAGTCGTACTCGCGTTTTGCGCTTTCCAACACCTGTTTCATCACTTTCTCCCGGCTCATGGTATTCACCAGAGCCACTTCCAGTCCGGCCAGTTCGATGTTGGCCGGGATAAGGTCAACGCCCTCCGCATGGTGCAGAATCCCTTCGCCGGGTGGAATACACTGGTCGTTCATGGCTTTCTGCATAAGAGTGGAGAGTGTAGTGGGCAGTGCATCCGGGTCTTGCCAGCCCATACTGACAGTAAGCGAACCCTGTGGGTCAGCGTCCACAAGCAGAACTTTCTTGCCCTCCATTGCAAGCCCTACGCCCAAATTTTCACAGGTGGTGGTTTTGCCCGTGCCGCCTTTCTGGTTGATAACGGCTATCGTTGTTGCCTTTTTGGAAATTTTCATCACCTCCGAGCTGCTAAATCATGGTTGACTTTGTTTTGATAATAGAGCTGTATTGTGGTTGGAGCATTGAATAGTGCGGCCAGAAGGTACTGCTTCATATTCCGTATCGGGGAAGTGTTCGCTGCCAGACAGTCCAGTACGAAGCGGATGTGGTCTGCATTCAACTTTTTTAGCCGACTAAGCACAACTTCGGCGGGCTTATCATCGCCAGCGATTCTTATGAGTTTACGCTTGCTGTCACAGGTGTCCACCAGCAAATCTACGATCTGATAGATGGTATCTTCATCATCCGGGTAAAGCCGGAGAAGAAGGTCCATCTCCAAAGAGCATGAAAAATATTCTTCGAGCAGTTCGCGATTCTTCATCTTCTCCGATTCGTCGGAAAGGATAAGATTCGTATTATTCATCTCTGTTTTATTCTCTTTCTTCTTAATACCTCGTGATTTTACCGGGTCTTGACAAGCGATTTTAGAGCCACAAGAATCGTCATTATCACGATTCTTGACACTCTCCTTTGAAGATTCTGCCGAAAAGTTTTTCACATACACCAAACATGGCTTTCCTTGCCCTCGACGTTTTCGTTCAATCAAACCAAATTTTTCAAGTTCCCGGAGTAGTCTGGTCGCTTTGTTGTCTGCGCAACGCAAAGTCCTCTTGACATCCTCAATCGTGAAGATGATGAACACTCGACCTTTTTTGTCAAACCATTCATTTTTAACAGAAAGGCTCATACGGTCAAGCAGGATGCCGTACAGAGTTTTTGCATCGGTTGACAGATCTTGAAACTGCTGCTCCTGAAAAAGAGCCTTTGGAATGCGGAAGAACGAAAAGAGTTCTCCGGCCTGTCCGTAAAAGTAGTCAAGGGTCATACAATTCTGTCAAGGATGAAAAAACAACGATGATTCATTGACATGGTTGACAAATCCTCCTTATAGATAATTCGTGCAAACAAAAAGCGCAACTTCGATTGGTGAAAATCGAAATTGCGCGATGTAACTTAGCTGGGGGAGAAAGGTCATTTGTCGGGGTCGTTTGACCACAATTTGACCACAAAAGGAATGAAACGTCTTGACATCCAATGAAACAGAATGGTATAATGCATTTGAAATTTAACGATACTGAGTCTAGGCAGTATCGGATTGTACATTGTGTTTTCGAGAGAAGCACAATGGGGTTCAAGAGGCCGTGAGTTCGATTCTCGCCACTCGGACCAGATGATTCCCAGTCGAACAATTGTTCGGCTGGGAATTTTTTTGTTTTTCGGAAGCAGACGCTTCGGAAAGATTAAAATAAATAAGCATTTCCGTGTCTGTGATCTCGATGCGATTTACAAAGGTATCAATGATCCTGCGGTTATAATCCTCGGTACGTTCATTAGGAGAGATAAGGAACTGCTCCAATAGGAAGAGGATGCGCTCACGATCCAGAACGGGTGGATGAACTTCTTTCAGGGATTCTAATTGATAGTTGAGGGTGCTTTCCTGCTGCTCCAAGTCAGCAAGGCGGGCGGACAGACGAGAGCTGGCAGTACCGTTTTCAATGGATTCAATGATATTGTTGATTTTTCGGCGCACATCAGCCAGGTTTTGCTCTAACATTGCACGCTCTGGATCGGGCTGGTTGACATCTGCCTGCTGTGCAGCGGCAATAGCGTCGGCCAGATCTTCAAGAGTGTCTGGACGAAGGATATTTTCACAGATGGCATTGACCACAAGATTCTCGGCAACATCTTTTGGGATGTTTTTCTTTTTGCAGGTACCGCCATCAGCTTTATTCCCGCAAGCATAGTAATAGTAAACATCGTTGCGGCAGTTGTGGCCGGAGATGCCCCGCATCAGACTGTGGCAGCAACCGCAGAAAAGCTTGCCAGAGAGCAAGTAATCAGCATGGGAACTATGTGGTGCACGGTGCTGTTTATTGAGCGTGAGCATTTTCTGCGCCCTCTTCCATAAATCATCGTCGATGATGGCGGGGATTGCCCCATCAATACGGACATCGTAGGCTTTGCAGATATAAACACCATGATAGGCTTCATTCTGGATGATGCGAGGAATGCTGCATTTGTTGAAAGAATTGCCCTTACTGGTACGGAGCCCGGCAGCGTTCAGCTGATCCACGATGGAAGCGCTGCTCTCTCCGGCCGCATAATGCTCAAAGATGAACCGGATAGTGGGGGCATTTTTCTCGTCAATAATAAAACGCTTGTGTTCATCTGTGGTAAGCCCCAGGGGGCGGTTAGGATTGATTGCCTTCCCCTTGAGTGCGGATTCCCGCATACCACGCCGCATCTTTTGAGCCAGCTCAGCGGAATAGTATTCGGCCAGGGATTCCATCAGACCTTCCAAAATAATGCCCTCTGGTCCTTCCACAGAGCTTTCGGCTGCATAAAGAATACGAACTCCGTTATCTCGCAGCTTCTTTTTGTAGACCGCACTATCATAGCGATTGCGGGCAAAACGGTCAGTTTTCCAGCAGATCACGAGATCGAACAGATGTTTGCTGCTATCTGCGATCATCTGCTGAAAAGCCAGCCTGGATTCAACACCACGGCCCGAAATGTGCCGGTCAATGTATTCATGCACGATAGTCAAGCCATGCTGCCGGGCGTAGGCTTCGCAGTCCCGGCGCTGGCCCTCGATGCTCTGCTCGGTCTGCTGGGATCCGCCGCTGTATCGGTAGTAGGCAACCAGACGGTTCCCGGGAGACACTTTCTTTCTTCTTGCCATGATTGCTCCTTGTGCGCTGAGCAGGATCATGGTACAATGAAATTGCTCAGCAGGCGTGTTTTCTTATCCTATGATTATTCTCCGACAGACAGATTCCCCATCTGGCCCCGGCGGCTCTATCGTACAGAGCTGCCGGGGATTCTTTATAGATGATGATTATTTGATAAGCTCATGCCAGTTAGAGGGAAAACCAAGTTCAGAGGGCTTGGCAGAAGGGTGTTCAGCAAAGCAGACTTGAATACAGCTGGCGAAAGTGAATCTCTCGTTCTGAGGCAAGAGCTGATAAAGCGCATAGACGTATCCAAAAGGCTTTGTTCCATATTCGTTGATCTCCTTGGGAAGCTTAGCAGGAGGGTTTACGCGCTTTCTGTGATAGAATCGTGCTCCATGTGCAGCAATATTTCGCGCAACAACAGAACAATGTATCCAGTTCTCAATATATTCGCGGGAAGGGATGCTATAAAACTCTCGTGCGATTGCGGCACGGTCAGATTTTGAGAGATTACGGTACATCATAGAAATCTGATCGAATGATAGGACTTCAACCACTACCCACAACGGATAAATACCGTTCAGGTCGTTGTGATGATGTAGAACAAAGGGTTCATCCTTTCGCAGATTAAGAGACTTTGAAAGAGCATTCAAGAATTTGGCATGTCGCCAGGGATCTTCGAAGTTCTTCCCATCGAGATATCCGATAGGACCGTACTGCCGCGCATGATAATAAGCAACATAAGATTTAAGATTTGTCTCCACAACAGATGCAGCATGAAATATGGCAGCTCGAAACTGATCATCGAACTCATATAAATCTATAATGTCTGAGAAAGATGCTCCATCGAAAAATTTGTCATTACCAGTGGCAGTGTCACGCTGGCGAAACGTTAAAGAGTATGCACTTAATCGATAATAATTTTTCTCCCGAAGCCACTGTAAGGCAAGCTCTTCATCTGGAATTGCTAGACCTCGCCCACGAAGGATAGAAAGCTGCTCTTCATACGGAGAAAATGGTTTTGGTTCTGCCATATTGTTTGTCCTCGAAATAAAGGTATAAAAAAAGACCCGCCATGATACGCATGAATGCTTTCGCATCCAGAGGCTTAGCGGGTTCCGTTGCCATTATTATACGCCTCTGGAGGCCTGTTGTACACAAAATTTTTGTGAACTGTTGCGAACATCACAAAAAAAGTTTGAAAAACCTATTGACAAGTATCTGAAATACAAACTTTATTCATAATACCTCACCGGCTGAGCCCGGCGGGGGGATTGTTTTGCCCCGCTGGTGTTGCCGCACTGGCGGGGTCGTTTTTTTTTTTTTATGCTTTCGCTTTATTTACAAAACAGGGAGCGCCCAAAGTAGGCACTCCCTGAAAAGATTTTATTTAGAAGGTACAGTTGCGTGAATCTTCTTTTTGGACGGAACATAGTTGGGATCGTATTTTTTGCTTTTACGCTCCAACTTTTCAAAATTACAGCATACTTTCTGATACAAAGGAATCTTACGGCTAAGAGCTTTGCGGTAAGTTGTTTCTGCGCGCTGGAGAATAAGATCACGATTTTTATTGCAATATTCCAGCTGATTCAGCAAAAGCATTTTATACTTGGTATCCTTGACTTCTTGAATATCGAAGCGGATCAGACAGGATTCCAACACAGGAATCATGTTATTGAAGCCCATCACGCCGAGCCGACCTTCATCAAGCTTCATAACAGGGCCGCCGCCCTTAATGTTTGCGTGATTTGGCTTTGGGGATTCCAGCGGGACATAATAATCAACACCGTTGAGGGAAAGAACGATCCCGATGTAAGGACGGCGTTGGCCTTTGTTGTACTGGACACGGTTATCGACATTATGTAAATAGCTGATATAGTGTTCGTTGATGTGGTAAAATTGAAACTTCCCCATAATTCAGCTCCTTAACCCAAGAAGGTGCGGAACAGTGAACTGCCCCGCACCCTTTTTCATTCCTCACTATACGGCAGAGGTTCTCCGCTTTTTTAATTCTCTACTCACGGTAAGAGCTCACCGCTTTTTTAATTCCCCATTTTTTCAACGCAGGGAGGGGCTACCCTCTTTCAGCGGACAAGCAAAGACACAGCAGTCTTTTCATTGTCATGGCAAGAACTTTATGTTCTTGCAAGTTCATTATACGATTTTCGGAGCTCAAAGTATACACAAAAAATGTGAACTGTTGCGAACATCACAAAAAAAGTTTAAAAAACCTATTGACAAGTATCTGAAATTCAAACTTTATTCATAATACCCCACCGGCCAGCCCGGCGGGGGTGTTGTTTTGCCCCGCTGGTGTTACAGCACCGGTGGGGTTATTTTTTATCAGCATTTGCGACAAAGTCGTCGATAAAACCAGTCAGGTGGAATTCGTTGACCAGTCCGGCAAGGTCACGGCGGTCTCTGCTCCAGTTATAAGGGGAGAGATAGCCATGCGACAGGCCGTAGCTACCGAGACCGAGAAGCAACTGCAGAAGCCGGATACCTTGATCCGAAAGATTGACGGGCGGTTTGGAAAAAACAAGGCTGTAAAAACGCTGTGTTGCGGATTTGTAAAGGACCTCCCAGGTGTCCTTATAGGGATCATTACCGCACCGATCAAGAAGAAGGGACTTTTGACACAACCCCGAAACGACATCGTTCCGGAGCAGGACACCGTAGTCTGAAGCCGGGTCAAAAGACTGAACGGTCGAACAAATCTCCTGAAAGGCGATCCGAACCTGAATGCCGTAAACCTTCCGCCCCGTCCAGTCGGCGGCAAACAGAAAAAGAATGATACCGGGATACAGAAGGGCTGCAAACAAACCGTTTCCGGAGTCCGGGTCATAAACGGAAAAAAGGAAAAGCCAGAGGATGATCCAGACGCTCCCGGCCATAATGCGAAGAAGAGAAAGAAAGTGCTTCGTCTTTTGCGATTCCCGTACTTTGGATGGATCCATTACATTCACCTCGTTGGAATTTGAGTCCAGCATAGAGGACAAAAAGGCCCTTGACCAGTGGCAAAATAACCAAAAATAAGGCGTAAAAATTGTTTTGTTGCTTCTGCAGCATAAAAAGGCTCTTGTGCAGCACTGCACAGGAGCCTTTTTACTTAGTGGTGCCGCAGAGCGTGACGGAAAAAGACTACTGATTCATTGCCTTCTTGCGGACAGAGATACTTGAACCAATTCGATTCTGCTCCTGTCGTTCAGCTTCTTCAACATTAGCAGTCAGATGAACCACAAAGCGTTCGACAGCTCGCTTATCAGAATCAGACAACTCCAAATAGGTTTCCAGAAGCTGGCGGCCATACAGTCCGAGATCATATTTGTCGGAAAGCTGTTCAATCAAATCCATATTCTTCTGACTGAACATAGAGCCAGTGCCATACCGTAGCCATTCTTCATTGACATCAAATTCACGACAGATTAAAAGAACGATGTTGTCAGCCATTGCATTAACACCGCTCTCATAACGGGAAATAGCGGAACCTGTTAAAGAGAGTTTGGCACCAAAGTCTACCTGATTTAGCTTCAATGCTTTACGAAGCTGTTTAAGTCGTTCATTCATGGGTGTTCACCTCCTTGCAAATATAGTACGCCAAAATCTTACCGTTGTCAAGAAAAAAGCTTGACAATATTGCCAACGGAAACTATAATGATACCAACGGAAAGATTTTACTTGCCGTTAGGAGGTGCAACAAGATGATGCAATCAAACGAAACCACCCGGATGGTAGAACTGCTGACGACAGCAACAAAGTTGCCGGAACCAATGCAGGCGCTGGCGCTGGGTTACGCAAAGGGACTGGCGGATGCCGAAAAGCTTCGTACTCAGCCCACCGACCCGAAAAAGAGCGCATGAAAAAGCCCCGGCGGGGAGCCGGGGGAGGAAAGGGGGTGAAGAGGTGGCGGCTGAGGAAATATGCTTGATCATGAGCACGACTGCGATACTGGTGAGCTCAATTGGCAGTTTTCTTTTTACGAAAGGATTCATCAAGAGAAAGGCGCGCATGAGAAAAATCGGAGTGTTCGTTGAGGTAATTGCTGTTATTGTGGCACTTTTGAACGCATTGTGGTACTTAATTCTTCTTGCATGGCGTGCATCGCAGTAACCTGAGCATGAACCATTTCAGCGGCGAGAGCTTCTGATTTGGGGTCGGACTGATAGCAAACAAGAGATTTTCCATAAGCGCTGATAGCATCCTGAGTTTTTTGGCCGGAAAAAAGGACGGCATAGGTACAAGCCGTGTTCAGCTTCATGGCATTTTCCGCAGAAGGATTGGCCATAAAATCGGATGCAGAACGAAGAAATGTGTGGTAGGCTTCCGTTTTGGCATTGAAAAAGAGCTTTTCAGATTCCAAATCATGGGTAGCCTGCACAGTGTATTTTGTTAGCTGATTTGTAGAGTACAAGTCAAAGGCAGAAATAATGCACGATGCGACTGCCGCAAATGCGGTAAAAATGGAGATTATCAAGAAAAACACATCCTTTCTGGTTGGATTGTACCACCAGGTAGAGAACCGGACAAGAGCACATGAAAAAAGCCCCGGCGGGGAGCCGGGGGAAATGGAGAAATTATGAAGTACGAAGAAATTATGGCGGCCATCAAGGACATCAATGGCCCGTGGAGCAACGCAGCCTGCATGGGCTACTGCCTGATCGCAATGCGCCGGGCGGGGCTGAGCCCTACGGTACAGCGCCGGGTGCTGCGGGTGCTGGAAGGGGTGTTCGACGATGTGAGTGTGGAGAAGGCCGAGAAGACCGGATATGCCAATAAGGAGGAGTAAGGAATGGACCGTTATATGATCGTGATCCCGGCGAAGAACCGGGCATTCAACATGAAGTGTGATGATGGTGACAGCATGAAGCTGGAGACCCTGCAGAAGCTGGTGGGCGGGCCGATCGAGCCGGTGCCCGCCTTGCTGAGCGCCGAGTGGGCGCGGGAGAAGGACGTGGACGGCATTCTGCTGCTGGTGAACGAGGAAGGGCTGATGAAGGAGCGCCCCCTGACGAACCAGCGCGCCAGTGAGATGACGGCGGCAGAGCTGGTGGGCCCGGCAGTCGTGGCCGCAAAGCGCGGCGATGAGCTGATCGGCTTTGCAAAGCCTGTGGTGGAGACCATCTGCGCCGAGTGGCTGTGAGGTGCTGCCATGGGCCGAAAGCAGAAACTGCCCTTTGAGCACTGGCAAATTATTGAATTGCTGCACATCACACAGGATTTTTACTCAAAACCGGAGAATGAGGCTGCATTTCAGGAATGGAAGGCGGCCAGAGATGCGAGAAAAGCAAAAAGGCCCGCCGGTGCGGGAACACCGACGAGCCAACCAGGGTGATGGTTTGACAACACATCACCAGAAGTTTAACACAGAGTTGGAGGATTTGCAAATGAAAAAGAAGATCACGGGCAATGTGCTGAGCGCCGGTGCCATTGTACTGGGACTGGCTGCAGCAGGCTGCGGCGGGGCCATTGAGAACGCGGCCAACGGCTGGGCAATGCTGGGCTACACGCTGCTGGCCATCGTGCTGGGGTGTGCAGCCCTGGCGCTGGCCGGGCTGGGCCTGGTGGCAGAGCAGCGGAAGGAGCCGCAGAAGATCCACAAGGTACCGGAGAACACGGTGAAGAAAGCCGCCTGCGGCAGAAAGGCGGGGTAAGGATGGCGGAGAGCGAAACGGAAATGGGATTTAAGCCGAGTCGTTGTTATAACCTGTGTTATAACATGGACTGCATGGAAGGCATGGCACAATTCCAAGACGGCTTTTTTGATCTTGCCGTAGTTGATCCGCCATATTTCAGCGGCCCGGAACGCCGGGGCTACTATGGCTCCAAGGTGAGCAGAACCGGTGTGCGTCGCAACGATTATTTGATTCCTCCAGCATGGGAAATACCGGAGAGGTCCTACTTTGACGAACTGCGCCGGGTAGCCAAGCATTATATTGTCTGGGGCAGCAATTACTTCGATTATGAGTTCGCGCCCGGTCGGATTGTGTGGGACAAATGCAATCAGAGCACCAGTTTTTCCGACTGCGAACTTGCGGCAACAGATCTGTTTGAAAGCGTGCGTCTGTTCCGGTACATTTGGAACGGCATGATGCAGGGTAAAAGCATCACAGAAGGCCATATCGTGCAGGGAGACAAGCGCCGGAATGAAGTGCGCATCCATCCAACTCAAAAGCCGATAGCCCTGTATGACTGGATTTTCCAACGTTATGCGAAGCCGGGGCAGAAAATTCTGGACACGCACCTTGGAAGCGGGAGCAGCCGGATCGCGGCATACGAAGCGGGGCTTAAGTTCATCGGTTTTGAAATCGACCCTGACTATTATGAGCGTCAGGAAAAACGATTTCAGGAGCACACGGCGCAGACCAGCTTGTTTCATGCAGTAACAGGAGGAGCGGAAGAAAGGTGGGGTAAGGATGGTACGGATTGAAATTAAAAAGACGGTCAAGGGTCAGATGATTCTGGCTATGGAAGCTGAGCACGAGAAACTGGAAGAGGTACTGATGTGCACTGCCTGGTGTTTTGTGGGAACGGCCCGGAGATTGTGCGGCCCGATTTCTGCCAGCCAGGAGTTTGCCGATGAAGCGGAAAGGCTGATCAAAGACCTGCTGATGGATACGGAAGGCTTTAAGGTGACCGAAGGGTACAGCGGCAAAGAAGCAAAATTTATTGCCGCGCTGAACGGTATGAATGCGGGGGAACAGAAATGACGCTGGAAGAGTACAAGAACATTTTGATTACCGGGACACCGAGCGACCGGGCGCGGGCCATTGCCGAGGCCGGGAGTGACAGGAGCTTGACCGACGAGGAGTTCCACGAGCTGACGGCCATGATCAAGGGCGTTGTGCGGCCAGCCCGGCGGAAGATGACCCCGGACGAGGCGAAGCTGTGGGCAGAGATCAGCCTGTTGAACACCCGGCTGAAGAATGCTATGAACGATGCGGCCTTTGCCGTGCGTGCCCTGCCGGGAGACCTGCAGGAGGACGCGATCAATGTGCTGAGCCACACGCTGAGCGGGATGATGAGCAGTCTGGCTGCCCTGATGGCAGAGACCGGGGAGCCGTGAGATGGACGGCACCCAGTGTGTACATGTGTTTGAGATCACCCGGGGCCGGTGCCTGGCATGTGCAGGCTGGAACCAGGCGTGCGGGGAATATGAAGAACGGAGAAGTTACCATGAAAACAAAGATGAGCCTTTCGGCAGAGATGGACCTGACCCAGGACAGCGTGGTGCAGCTGACCTGCTGGTGCGGGCAGATCGCCTTGCATGAGCTGTGGGGGCTGGGCCGCACCCGGCTTGACCGGATCACCAGACGGAAGGAGCTGCTGGGCAGCCAGAGCCTGGCTGTGGTGATGCAGCCAGACAAGAACGGGATGCCCCAGACGGAGAAGGCCCGGCGGCTGCGGGCGGAGGCAATCCCCAAGGGCGTGCCGACGGAATTCCGGGTGCCTGCGTTGCGGACACCCCGCAACCGGCGGGAGCAGCAGCTGAAAATGGTGGGCGACCGGGCAGCGACCATGACCTGGCAGTTGATGGCGCTGGCCTGTGTGCAGGAGCTTGGGTTTGGAGCAGACCGGCTGAACCGGTTGTATGCAGAGATGCGCCACAACTACGAGCAGCTGAATGAGTGGGGCAAGACGGACGGGCTGGACGTGGCCATGGAAAAGCTGCGGCGCTGCGCCTGCGATGCCTTGCAGACTGAGGACATCGTGGTGGAGAACGTGGACGATGAAAAGACAGTGCAGACCCTGAGCCGAAGCTATAAGGAGCAGGAAACGGAGTTTCTGAAGCGGGCTGTGATGATGGCAGCGGGCCGCAATGCCTGCCGCCAGAGCCTGAATGTGCTGAACGAAGAGAGTGTCCGGCAGAAATGTGCGGATGCCATGGCAGCGGCCATGGCTCCGGCGGGAAGGAGAAGATTATAAGATGCAGAGTGGATGCAGATGGGTATACACCCTGATGGACTGGGACACCGGCGAGGTGGTGGCCAAGGGCACCAGCGTGGAGCAGGGATATTTTCCCGATGTGAACAAGCTGAGCAGTGTTTGGAATAATCTGGAAAAGTGCAAAAACCCCAGCCCGAAGAACTACCGATGGAAAATGGAGCGGAAGAGCACAAAGGACGACCGGGTGGAGAGGGCCCGGGCAGAAGGCCTGAGTGCGGACGAGCGGGCCGAGACCCGGATGGTGCGGGTGTACAGCTGCTACGGTGCGGACGGCACCATGATGGGCAAGGGCACGGCGGCAGAGCTGAAGGACAAGGGATTGTTTGGCAGCGAGGGCACGGTGCACGAGTGCTACCGCAAGCGGGGCGGCGTGTACAAGCCCGGCGGCGTTACGCGGATGGAGATGGAGCTGTGCCAGAAACGGATCCGGCACCCCATGAAGCTGCCGGATCAGCCGGTAAAGGTGAAGCGCAAGCCCATTGGCGGCGTGATCGACCCCAGCCCCCTGGCCTACGACGTGCATGATCTGATGATCTACAACGAGAAGGCCCGGAAGATCGGAAAGCCGGAGCTGACCTACGGCTACTGGGCGGAAAAAGGAAAACCGGCAACACCGTAATCTATTATGAAGAGCAACGGATACGATGGACCTGACACGTCCACCGTATCCGTTACGTTTCATAATACCTTTATAAAGAAAGAGGGGGAAGGGCCCTCTTTGGGGAGCTAGTATACCCGTTATTTCTGTGACGGTGGGGTCACGGGAAAGAGAATATCAGCAGAAAGTGAAAGCCAGCAGGAGGGCACCGGGATGCGCTGTAACTACATCCGAGAGAAAAAATACCAGTGCGGGGATGACTACATGGCAGTGGGAGTGTTCTCCATCATCCCCCAGGAACACCGGGGCCGGGGCAAGAAGCGGAAGGAATCCAGCGAGGGGCAGAAGGCGAAGAACAAAATGGATTCCCTGCGCAAGCGCCAGAGAAAGGCGCTGACCAATTTCAGTCCGGCGGGAATGTTCCTGACCGGTACATACGAGGATCCATTTCTGCCGGAGGACATTCTGGCCTGCCGGAGAGACGTGGAGAACTACAAGCGGCGGGTGATGGCGGCCACCTGCAAGCGGTTCGGGGCAAGGCGGGAGGACATCCGCCTGATGCTGGTGGCGGTGCGCAAGGGAGAAGCAGGACGGCTGCACATGCACGGTTTTGCGGAATGCCAGGGCCTGACCGCGGCCCAGCGCCGGGAGTGGCGGGAGATGCTGGAGGATCTGTGGCGGCGGCGTATCCCCGGCTCCAACGAGTTTGAGCCGTTGGGCACCATGAACGTGAATCGGATCGACATGAAAAAACTGCTGGGCAAGAGTGTGCAGGGCGAATACGGCACGGTGGGCTACTTCTACGGCCACAAGGAGCGGCTGTGGGTGGAAACGGCCAACCTGCGCCCGGCCATTGAGCAGGCCCCCAACGATGGCGGATGGAGCCGGAAACAGCTGCGGGCCGCCTGCGGGGAAAAGCAGAACGATGCCAAGTGGTGGGAGCAGCGGTTTCCCGGCTGGAAGATGGAAAAGTGCATCGTGCTGGAGCCCGGCGGGCTGCATGAGAGCCCGAAGCGGGAAGGAACCGGCTGGGAACGGCTGGAACCGCAATGCTATGTGATCCTGCGTCGGCGGGAGGCTGCGATTCTTCGCACCTGACAGATAAAACACCGGTATTTTGCGCGTTATACCCATGCGAAAAGAAGGTGGAGCGGTGACAAAAGAGCAGAAGAAAGCGACCCGGCAGGCTCTGCGCCGATATGGCGAGGGGTCTGTTTGTGCTGCCTGGGCTCAGGTGATCGGGGCGGTGCTGGCCTGGTACGACCGCAATGACCCGGTATGCGCCCAGCTGCTGCGGCTGCGCTACCTGCAAGGTCTGCCTGAGGAAAAGGTGATCGCCCGGCTGTATGTGGGGCGAACGACCTACTACACCAAAGAGCTGGAAGCCCTGAGCACCGTGGCAGTGTGTGCAGCGGATGCAGGGCTGCTGCCCGGCGGGCAAATGTCCGGGGTATTTTGAGCGAGAGAGACGTGGTAGGCTATTTGCAAAGGCAGGTGAGAGAGTTGGCAAAGAAGCGGGCGTACTGCAAGAACACGGTGCCCGGAAAGCAGCGGGGAAAGAAATACCCGGCGGCGTTCCGGGCCGAAGTGGTGATGGCCATGCTGGGCTCCAACTCCATCTGCGCTGTGGCGAAGAAGTACGAGGTGCCGGAGAGCACCATCCGGAGCTGGATGAGCGAGGAGGCAAGCCGCAGTGATGCCTTTGCAAAGGCCCGGCAGGAAGCCGCGCGGGAGATCGCCATCCGGGCAAGCCTGGGGGTACGGGCACAGGTGACCTTTTTGCAGGGTCGGGCCGCTGAGAGCCAGCGGGCGGCGCAGATCACGGAGAGGCTGCACCGGCGTTTGGACGAGGACACCCGGGCCCGGGACTTTGCCGTGGGCACCCTGCTGAAGGATGACCCGGAGGAGCTGGCGGATGCCACCGAGACCGGCCTTGTGGTGTATGGAGGGGCCGGAACCCGGAACTTGCGGCTCTACGAGGACGAGCGGAACCTGTTAAATGCCGAGCTGGAACGGTACGAGGGCCGGGTGATGAGCGACAAGAACGCGGCCGGTGTGGCCAAGGTGCTGATGGAAGTGGCCGAAAAGGCTGCTGCCATGGCCCCGGCGGAGAACACCGACAGCGAGAGCGGCCCGCCGATGGTGGAGATCGCGGCAGCCAGTGAGACGGACGGCCAGCAGGAGGTGGAAGTGGATGGCGGCACAAAGGATGCGTGACGGCAGACCGGTGATCTGGTCGCCGCAGCCTGCCCAGGCGCGGTTCATGCAGCGCACCGAGAACGAAGTGCTGTATGGCGGGGCCGCAGGAGGCGGCAAGAGCGATGCGCTGGTGATCGAGGCCCTGCGGCAGGTGGAGATCCCACACTACCGGGGGCTCATCATCCGAAAGACGTTTCCCCAGCTGCGGGAGCTCATTGACAAGACCATGCGGTATTACAAGCCGGTATTCCCAAAAGCCAGGTACAACAGCAGCACACACTGCTGGACCTTTCCCAGCGGTGCAAAGATCTATTTTGGCAGCCTGAACCACGCCCAGGACAAGTACAACTATCAGGGCCAGGCCTACGACTTTATCGGCTTTGACGAGCTGACCCATTTCACCTGGGAAGAGTACAGCTACCTGCTGAGCCGAAACCGACCCAACGGCCCCGATACCCGGGTCTACACCCGGGCCACGGCCAACCCCGGCGGCATCGGCCACGGATGGGTGAAGGCAAGGTTCGTCAGCCCGGCCCCGCCCGGCACCCGGATGGTACAGATGGTAAAGGCCAGGGCTCCGGACGGACGGGAGATCGTGCAGCGGCGGACCCGCATCTTTATCCCCAGCACCGTGTTTGACAACGCGGCCCTGCTGGAAAATGACCCGGGATACCTGGGCACGCTGGCTGCGCTGCCGGAAGCGGAGAAGAAAGCCCTGCTCTACGGCGACTGGGACAGCTTTACCGGGCAGGTGTTCACCGAGTGGAAGAACGACCCGGCCCACTACGACGACCAGCGGTGGACACACGTGATCCGCCCGTTCCGCATCCCGGGACACTGGAAGATCTGGCGGGGGTACGATTTCGGCTACTCGAAGCCCTTTTCCGTGGGATGGTATGCGGCGGACGAAGAGGGCAGGCTTTACCGCATCCGGGAGCTGTACGGCTGCACCGGGACCCCCAACGAGGGCATCAAGGCTGACCCTGTGAAGCAGGCAAGGATGATCCGGGAAGCAGAAGAGAACGACCCCATGCTCCGGGGCCGCACCATTCTGGGCGTGGCCGACCCGGCCATCTTCAACGAGAGCCAGGGCGAGAGCATTGCCATGATGCAGGAGAAGAGCCCGAACTTTCTGCACTGGGCTCCCGGCGACCACACCCGGCTGGCGGGCAAGATGCAGTTCCACTACCGGCTGGCGTTCCAGGCGGACGGGCGGCCCATGCTGCAGGTGTTCAACACCTGCAAGCACTTTATCCGCACCATCCCGAACCTGGTATACAGCGAGAGCAACGTGGAGGACATTGACACCGACCAAGAGGATCACATCTACGACGAGTGCCGGTATGTGCTGATGGAGAATCCCCTCAGCCCGCCCCGGACAGAGCCGGTGCAGCCCATGCCGGATGACCCGCTGGAGCTGGGGAAGAAAGCGAGGTTTTTTAGAGTATGACCGACGTGATCGGCACAGAGCAGGTGGCGAAGGCCACGGCGCTGTTACAGAGATACAAGACCGGCAAGGCGGCGCTGGACAAGCGGATCGTGGACAACGAGCTGTGGTTCCGGATGCAGCACTGGGCCAACTACAAAAACGAGATGATGGAGGGCAAGCCCAAACCTTCCAGCGGGTGGCTGTTCAACAGCATTGCCAACAAGCACGCGGATGCCATGGACAACTACCCGGAGCCTAACGTGCTGCCCCGGGCAGCGGACGACGAGCAGACCGCCAAGGTGCTTTCCAAGATCCTGCCGGTGCTGCTGGAACAGGCAGAATACGAGCAGGTGTACAGCGACACCTGGTGGCGCAAGCTCAAGCAGGGCACCGGCGTGAAGGGCATCTTCTGGGACCCGGGGTTACGGAACGGCGTGGGGGACATCTCCATCAAGAGCATGGATCTGCTGATGATGTACTGGGAGCCCGGCGTGATGGACATCCAGGACAGCCCCAACCTGTTCAGCCTGGCGGTGGCCGACAACGAACAGCTGAAGGCCCAGTACCCCCAGCTGGAAGGCCACACCGGCAGCACGCTGGAAGTGGCAAAGTACATCCACGACCAGAGCATTGACACCTCGGACAAGAGCGTGGTGGTGGACTGGTACTACAAAAAGGCCCGGGAGGACGGCCCGCCTCTGCTGCACTACTGCAAGTTCTGCAACGGTGTGGTGCTCTACGCCAGCGAGAACGACCCGGCCCTTGCTGACCGGGGATTCTACGACCACGGCAAGTACCCCTTTGTGTTCGATACCCTGTTTGTGGAAGAGGACAGCCCGGCAGGCTTTGGGTACATCGATGTGATGAAGGACACCCAGACCGCCATTGACGAGATGAACGCGGCCATGGACGAAAACGTGAAGCTTTCGGCCAAGGCACGGTACATCATCCAGGACGGTGCGGGCATCAACGAGAAGGAGCTGGCCGATTTCGGCAAGGACATCGTCCACGCGGCAGGGCGGGTGACGGACGAGACCCTGCGGCCCTTACAGACAGCGGGGCTGGCGGGCAACCTGATCACCTACCGGGACGCGAGAGTGGCGGAGCTGAAGGAGATCAGCGGCAACCGGGATGTTTCCCAGGGCGGCACCACCAGCGGCCTGACTGCGGCTTCTGCCATTGCGGCGCTGCAGGAGGCTGGCTCGAAGCTCTCCCGTGATATGCTGAAAAGCGCTTACCGGGCCTTTGCAAAGGAGTGCTATTTCATCATCGACCTGATGCGGCAGTTCTACGACGAGAGCCGGGTCTACCGCATTACCGGCGACAGCGGCCAGCCGGAGTATGTGCAGTTCTCCGGGGCAATGCTGCAGCCCCAGCCGGGTAGCATGATCGGCGGGGTGGAGCTGGGCAGCCACGAGCCGGTGTTCGACATCACGGTATCGGCTGCCAAGAAGAGCACCTTCAGCCGCCTTTCCCAGAACGAGACGGCAAAGGAGTGCTACCAGATGGGGCTGTTTGCCCCGGCCAACGCTGACGCGGCGCTGGCGGTGCTGGATATGATGGACTTTGAGGGCATCGAAAAGGTGCGGGAACGGGTGCAGCAGAACGGTACCCTGTACACCCAGCTGCAGCAGGCCATGGAGCAGCTGCAGAAGCTGAGCGCCATCATTGACCAGCAGAACGGCACCAACATGAGCGCCATGGCCGGGGCCGCTGCACAGGCGGCCGGAACCACGGGCGGCGGCAGCGGCGGACAGACCACCGCAAAGACGGCGACCAACGGCCTGGGGGCCGTGGTGGGCGGCGGAGGCAACAGCCTGGCCACCCAGGCGGCAAAGCGGGCCATGAACGTGAATAATCCGAATAAGTGACCCTCTCAGCGCGCAATGCGTCTGACGACGCAGTTGCTTGCAGCTCCCCCGAAAGGGGAGCCCTGCTTAGAGGAAATTTTGGAAGGAGCGATAGAATGATCCAGATCACTTACAACGAGATGGGAGACATGATGTTCCTGCGGGCCGAGGGGCACGCGGAGTTTGCACCCAAGGGGCAGGACATTGTATGTGCTGCCGTGAGCGCGCTGATGCAGACGCTGGCCTACAGTCTGGACAGCGGGACCGTGACCTGTGCCGATGACCGGAACCTGATGGTGGTACAGGCAAAGCAGGGCACTGACAGCCTGGCAAAATTTGAGCTGGTGACAGACGGTCTGATCCTGCTGGCGGATGCCTACCCGGAGCATGTGCGGTACATCAACATGCACGCAGACAAGGCAGATGCCATTGATCTGCAGATGTTTGCAGACGGTGGTGCTGCGGGCGGGGACGGAACCTCTCAGTCCGCTGGCGCGGACAGCTCTCCCAACGGGAGAGCCAACGCATCTGCAGGGGCAGCGAACGGGGAAGGCAATGCCATTGAGCTGCCCGCCCTGCGGCCGGCAGAAGAGCGGCTGGCCCGGCGGAGCGGGGTGCTGAAGCGGAGCAGCCGGGAAGAGGGCTCACCCTCTCAGTCGGCGCAGAGCGCCGCCAGCTCCCCCGAGGGGGGAGCCCTTGGCAGTGAGGAAAAGTCTGAGCTGGACGAGGAAGCGGCAGAGAACCAGAACGAAGCCGAGGGCAAGGACGGCGAGGAAAAGGACAAGACCAAGAGCCCGGAGGAGCGGCGGAAAGCCTTTGGTGAGCTGCTGCGCGGAGAGTATGCCGACCTGACCGAGGAGCTGATGCAGAACGCCGTGACCGAAGCGACCCGGCGGCTGGAAGCAAGCCCGGCCATGAAGGGCCTGATGCAGGCGCTGCAGGAAAAGTACGGCACGGATGCCAACGATCTGGTGGCCCTGACCGAGGCTGTGCGGAACGGCGCGGTGAAGGATGATGCCTACTACGAGAAACTGGCCATGGAGAAGGGCGTTTCCACCAAAACGGCCCGGGAGCTGGACAAGCTGGAAAGCCAGAACAAGCAGCTGACCGAACAGCAGCAGATGATCCGGCAGATGGAGCGCCAGCGGGAGCAGCAGGCCCGCATTGCAGAGCTGCAGGCCGGATGGGACCGGGAAGCGGAGCAGCTGAAAGCCCAGTATCCCGACTTCAACATGGCTGAGGTGCTGGCGAACCCGGAGGTGGAGAAGATGATGCGGTCGGGCGTTTCTATGACAAACGCCTACCGCAGCGCCTACTTTGATCACATCCTGAAACAGCAGCAGGCCGCCACGGCCCGGCAGGTGGAGCAGGGCGTGGTGAACCGGATGCAGCAGCGCAACGCCCGGCCCGGCGAGAATGGCACCCGCCCCGGCGGCGCGGTGCAGACCAAGATCGACGTATCCCACATGAGCCGAAAAGAAATGGAAGAGATGGAGAAGCGGGTCATGCGGGGTGAAGTGATTACACTGTAAACCTCTCACCGGCACTGTCCGCCTACGGCAGCGCAGATGCCGGAGCTCCCCTACTAGGGGAGCCGTGAGTAGAGGAAAATAAATTTTAGGAGGAAGCTATGAACAACAGAACCAAGAACCTGAAGCTGGATCTGCAGATGTTTGCAACGGCCAGCACCCAGAACCAGAACGCCACCAGCGCATCCGGCATGAGTGCCGAGATGAAAACCTTTTACGAGAAGCGCCTGATCGACCAGGCAGAGCCTGCCCTGGTGCATGACCAGTTCGGCGACCCGTATCCCATTCCGGCCAACGGCGGCAAGAACATCGAGTTCCGCAAGTATGACAGCCTGCCCAAGGCCACCACTCCGCTGACCGAGGGTGTGACCCCGGACGGCCAGACCATGAACGTTTCCACCGTTACCGCTGAAGTCAAGCAGTACGGCGGCTGGGTACCCATTACCGACACGCTGCAGCTGACTGCCATTGATAACAACATCGTGCAGGCAACCAAGATCATTGCCAGCCAGGCGGGCCGCACCCTGGACACCATCGTGCGTGATGTGCTGGCGGGCGGCACCAACGTGATCTATGCGCCCAAGATCGGCGAGGGCGGCGCGGAGACCCCTGTGACCAGTCGCGCCACCCTGGACGCGACCTGCCAGCTGACCAGCGACCTGATCGCCCGTGCGGCCACCCAGCTGAAGGCCATGAACGCTGATCCCATCGGCACCAGCTTTGTGGGCATCATCCACCCTTATGTGACCTATGAACTGCGCCGCGACCCGGATTGGATCGATGTGCACAAGTACGCCCAGCCGGACGAGATCTACAACGGCGAGATCGGCACGCTGCATGGTGTGCGCTTTGTGGAGACCAGCGAGGCAAAGATCTGGAAGGGCACCGGCTGCCCGGCGGGTCTGGCCGTGTTCAGCACCCTGATCCTGGGTGCCCACGCCTACGGTTCCACCGAGATCGAGGGCGGCGGCCTGGAGCACATCGTGAAGCAGCTGGGCTACGGTGACGACCCCCTGAACCAGCGCGCATCTGTGGGCTGGAAGGCACACAAGACCGCTGAGCGCCTGGTGGAGCAGTACATGGTGCGCATTGAGAGCTGCAGCGCACGGTACAGTGCAACGGCTGAGGCAAACTAAAAGGGTTATTCTCTTTTGCGTGCCAAAAGAGAACCAGAAAAGCACCCGCTACTTTCGAAGCGCGGGAGGCACGAACTAGGGGCTGCTCGCCCCTAGTAACCCCGAAGAAGAAGGCTCCAAGCAAAAATGCTGGAGATTCGCGCATACACGCGAAGATCTCTTAACCGCATTTTTGCTCTGCGCCGATTTGAAATAAGTTACGGGAAAGGTTGATGGATATGGCAGAAGCAAAGAAAAAGACTGAGACGATCCGGCTGTTTTCGGACAGCGGGAAGTACAAGGGCGACCTGTTCGTGAGCGTGAATGGTGTGAACTACCAGCTGCAGCGCGGCAAGAACATTGAGGTGCCCCCGGAGGTGGCGGAGGTCATCCGCCACAGCCAGGAACAGGACGACCAGACCGCTGCCCGCATGGAAGAACTGGCGAATAAGGCGTAAGTTTAACCCTCTCAGTGCGCAGTCCGGCATGGCCGGAGCTGCTTACAGCTCCCCCGAAGGGGGAGCCCTGCTTAGATGTATCCCCCCGGCCCGGCGGCACACGCTGTGCCGGGGGTTATTTGTTTGGAGGTCTTTTATGACAGTAGGAAAGGCAATTGAAACGACGACGACCGCCGCCAGTGGCGGAAACAGGGAGGAGTTGTTGGGGCCGCGGCCAGCAGGACACGAGCACAAAGCTTTGTGCGAAGTGGACGCTGGGAGCCGCAACCCGGGTTGCAGATGTGAAAGGATGGAATAAGCGTGACAGTAGGAAAAGCAATCGAAACCGCAGACCGGCTGCGGCCCAACAACGGGTTTGACCGCGAGCTGAAGATCTTATGGCTGCGGCAGGCGGATGCGGGGCTGAGAAAGAGCGTGGTGGACAAGAGCGACACCACCGATTTTGATGCCGTGGGTGCGGATATTTTATACGACCGGGAGCAGGAACTTTTGCGGCAGGACGCGGAGCTGCTGCTGCCGGAGCCCTACGACAGCTACTATGCCCACTATCTGGCGGCCCAGATGGACGCGGCCCTGGGCGAGACCGACCGCTATGCCAACGAGATGCAGCTGGCCAACGAGAACCAGCAGGAGTTTGCAGCCTGGTGCAGGCACACCTACCTGCCCAGGATGGCCACGAAGTGGAGGTACTGAGATGGCACTGCCGAGTTTATACAGCATCTCGACGGGGAAGAGCATCCAGACGGCCTTTGGCGGCCTGAACGAAAGCTATGCCTGCGCCGAGGCAGAATTTACCGAGATGAAGAACTTTTCCAGCCGGGGATACCCCGCACTGCAGACCCGGACACCCCGGCGCACCATGCGGGCCATGGGCCGCTGCAACGGGATGTACCACCTGAACGGCCTGCTGCTGTGCGAGGGTACCACCCTGCGCTACACCGAGGACAGCGAGGACAACGTGGCCACTGCGGCTGCGGGCGGGGAGATCGTGCTGGAAAACGCCGTGACGGACAGCGAGAAAATTATGATCGGCATGGGCACGAAGATCCTGATCTGGCCGGATGCCAAGAGCTTTGACACGGCCACCGGAAAGCTGGAAGCCCTGAGCGCCGCATGGAGCCAGACCGGCACGGTGACCATTGCCCCATGCGACGCGGGCGGCAAGACCTACACCGTGAGCAGCGTGGGCACCACGGAACCTTCTGGCCCGGCGGACGGGACGCTGTTTCTGAAACAGAACTCCTCTTCCAGCAAGTGGGCCTATGTGAACGTGCTGGAACAGTACGATGCCAAGAGCGGCAAGTGGGCGGAGATCCTTTTGAACAGCGTGAAGATGACCCTGCCCGGGCTGGCCGCTGCGGGCTTCAAGAAGGGGGATACCATTACGGTGGAGCAGGTGCCCGGGCTGGTGGAAGAATATCTGGCCGAGGGCGTGAACGGTGAGGTGACCATTGAGCAGATGGACGGGGACAGCATTGTGCTGACCGGCAGCCCAAAGACCGAGAGCGCACGCTATTACGGCAGCTTTACCGTGACGGCGGGTGGTACCACCTGGAAGAGCATGAACGGCAGCGAGAGCGCCACAGCGGGCGGCACCACCATTACCGCCAGGCGGCGGGTGCCCCGGCTGGAATATGTGACCGAGAACGCAAACCGGGTATGGGGCTGCAACAGCGAGGAGAACGTGATCTACAGCTGCAAGCTGGGCGACCCCACCAACTGGTACAGCTACCGGGGCATTGCTTCGGACAGCTACGCCGTGAACGTGGGCAGTGACGGCCCCTTTACCGGTGCGGCCACCTGCATGGGCTATGTGCTGTTCTTCAAGGAGAACTGCCTGCACAAGCTCTACGGCAGCCGCCCGGCAGACTATCAGCTGGTGAGCGTGCAGTGCCGGGGCGTGGCCAAGCAGGCCAGCAAGAGCATGTGTGTGCTGGCAGAGGTGCTGTACTACCTGTCCACTGACGGCGTGATGGCCTGGGACGGCAGCCTGCCGGTGAAGATCAGCGGCGGACTGGACAACACCTGGCTGATGAACGTGCGCGGTGCGGTGGGCGGTGTGCTGGACACCCGGTATTACCTGCATCTGCGGGTGCCGGGCCGGAACGAGACCCGGCTGCTGGTCTACGACACCGAACGGCGGCTCTGGCACGAGGAGGACACGGCGGCGGAAGAGAATGCTTCCGGCTGGGCGATGTGCTCCACGGGGCGGCAGCTCTACCAATGGGACGGCGTGAATCTGTGGGCCACCGAACCGGAACGGGAGGCCGACCGGGACACCGACGCGGCAAAGGCGAATCTGGAACAGAAGGTGGGCTTTGAGGCTGTGAGCGGAGACATTGGACTGAACATCCCGGCGGACAAGTACATCAACCGGGTGTTTCTGCGGGTGGATGCCCTGACGTACAGCGTGGTGGAGCTGCAGGCCAGCTATGAGGGCGGGGCCTGGGAGACACTGGGCCAGGCAGCCGTTCTGAACAAATACACCCGGGTCAACCTGCCCTTTGTGCCGGAGCGGCACGACACCATGCGGCTGCGGATCAAGGGCACCGGGCAGATCGCGGTGCGGAGCATTGCGTTCAGCATGGCAGAGAGCCGGGGCAACCGGGTGGCCGGAGGGGAACCGAAACGATGACCCTCTCAGCGCGCAATGCACCTGCGGTGCAGTTGCTTGCAGCTCCCCCGAAGGGCAACGGCGACGACCGCCGCCAGTGGCGGATTGATGGAGGAGCTGTTGGGGCCGCGGCCAGCAGGATGCGAACGGAGTGAAGCAGACGCTGGGAGCCGCAACCCGATAGCTCTGCTTAGAGGAAGGAGATTTTATATGGCAGATATTACGAGGCTTGGCGAGATCGCCATGCCGAAACTGAGTGACAACATGGCCCCGGAGGACAGACGGAGCATCAACAACTACCTGATACAGCTGCGGGACCAGATGATGTACATGATGCAGAACTTGGACGAAACGAATTTCAGCGACACCATGCGGGACAAGCTGACCGCAATGGGGCTGAAGGTGGAGTAAACGAGAGGAGACAGTGAGAAGATGGCAAGAGGACAGTGGTGGGAGTACCTGATCCCGGGCCACAATGTGGGGCTGATGGTAGGGGATGTGTATGACGGCATTACCGGCAACAGCGAAAAGAATGCGGGCACCGGCGTGTTTGGAACCAGAAAGAACGATTCCAACAGCTACCAGTACGCCCAGAGCAATGACCGGGTGACCGCGGCAAAGAACAATCTGGATTACTGGAAGGGACAGCAGCCGGAGGACAAGACGGGCCAGTATGACAGCCAGATCAGCGATACGCAGAGCCAACTGGACAAGATGAACCGGGACGGCTTTTCCTACGACTACACCAAGGACGCAGCCTACCAGCAGTACAAGAACCAGTACACCCGGGGTGCGGAGATGGCCAGTGAGAACGCTGCCGCCAACGCCTCGGCCCGCAGCGGCGGCTACGGCAACAGCTGGGGCACTTCCAGCGGGCAGACAGCCTACCAGAGCACCATGAACGGGCTTTCGGACGTGGCAGACAGCTTATACAGCCAGGCTTACAACGAATATGCCACAAAGAAAAGCGACCTGGGCAACCGGCTGAGCTCCTTGAATCAGCAGAAGCAGCTGGCAATCGACGATTACAATACCCGCCTGAACAATTACTATGGCCAGCTGAACAGTGCTCACACCGAGTATGAAAATGCGGTGAGGGCCAACCAGCAGAAGGATGCGAACAACACCAACTTCTGGGGGAATGCTTTGCAGGTGGGTGCACAGCTGCTGCCGTGGGTGCTGAAAGCGCTTGCCGTGATCTGAAGATCGGTGGCCGGCAGAAGAAAAGGAGAACGACATGTTATTTGATACCTTACGGAAAAAGAACCAGGCGGAACAGGAAGAGCGGGAATGGAACGCCAACCGCCCGGCGGACTATGTGAGCCGGAACAAGGATGCAATGGACAGCCTGACCGGGCAGATCGGCAGCGGGTTCGACTGGGATACCGGCAGCAAAGCCTACCAGCAGTACCGCGCCCAGGCCCAGGCCAATGCTGCCGCCGGCGCGGAGAACGCCCGGGCCAACGCGGCGATGCTGGCGGGCGGGTATGGCAGCAGCTACGCCGACAGCGTGGCAAAGCAGGGCCAGCAGCAGGCGCTGAGCGGCATTGACAATGCGGTACCTGGCCTGAGAAGCAAGGCACTGAGCGAATATCAGAACCAGCAGAACGACCTGCTGAGTGCCCTTTCCGGCATGGCCAACACCGAGGCGCTGGACCGCAGTGCCTACGGCAGCAACTTTGCCAACTACACGGCGTGGCAGAATTTCCTTGCCAACCAGAGCGAACAGGCCCGGAACGAAAACGACAATTACTGGAACAACCTCTGGAACACGGTAAAGAACATCGGCTCGGCGGCCCTGACGGCCTACGATGGGTACAAGGGGTACACCTATCAGGAAGAGCAGCTGGCGCTGCAGAAGCAGGCGGCACGGCAGCAAACGGTACAGGTGGCAATGAATCTCGCTGATGCCGGAGGGATTGATCTGGCAAAGGCAATGATGCAGGATGCCGGAATGGATCCGACGCTGATGGACAGCTACAACGGAAAGCAGATGACGTGGGAGGATAAGCTCAAATGGATCCAGAGTGCATCCGGCATGACGGCAAACGGTGACCAGAAGGGCGCACAGACGATTCTGAATATTCTGGGCATGGATCCGAATTCCATCGCTACCCGTGACGATGTGGCAGATTGGGCATTCAATGACTATGTACGAAAGCAGAGCTTTACAAAGGCCCTGTCCGGCCGGAGTTCGGGCGGGAGTGGAAGCTCGGGCGGCAGTTCGAGGAGTTCCGGCGGCTCCAGCAAGAATGGAAGCGGGTGGACAAACAGCCAGCTGCGGCAGATCGCAACGGATTACCGGAAAATGACGGACAAGGATGAGCTGAAGCCGACTTACCGGAAAATCTTACAGGATGCCGGGTGGCTGGAAGAGGACGGCAGCACGAGCAGCAGCCAGAGCGGCGGCAACATCGGGCTGATCGCCCCGCTGGCGAATCCGAACAAGTGGGCCCTGCCCGGGGGAACCACGGGAGGGAGCACGGGGAGCCAGGCTGCGGCAAAGAGCAGTGACACCGGCACGCTTCTGGCTCAGAGGTATGCAGAGCGTGGTTACAGCGCCTGGGCAATTGCAAATATTATGAGCCGGAACGGATACAGTGACAAAGAGATCTCGGACGCATTGGAAAAGGCAGGTGTGGAATAATGGCATGGACAGCGGAGAAGGTTCGGGCTTTGCGGGAAAGCAACCCCTCTGAAACGGCAAAAAAGGATGAGGAAAGTGGCAAGTGGACGGCAGAACGGGTTCGGGCCCTGCGAACCAGCACGCCCTCTCAGTCCGCTGGCGCGGACGGGGCGAGAACCTCTCAGGCGGCGCAGAGCGCCGCCAGCTCCCCTAGTAGGGGAGCCAGGGGGATGGCTTCGGCTGAGGGCAATGATCTGTATTCCACGGCGCTGGAGGATTACCGGACAAGGAACAACCTGGGCTTTGCGGATGCCATGGACAGCCGGAGCGACGAGCTGAACCGGCAGAAGGTGACAGTGAGCCCGGCGGAGAAGATGGAGCAGAATGCCAGCACCGTGCAGAAGCTGCGGGAACAGCGGAACAACGGTATCCGAATGGACGTTTACAGCACGGTGAACAACTGGAAGGATGCTTCCGAGCGAAACCGGGAGCTGGCGAGACTGGTGACAGAGCCCACGCTGCCACGCAGGGCTGTAAGCGCAGCAGACCTTCCGGCGGGCGTGGACTACTTGGCAGCGGACACGAGCGGCATGGGTATAATGCCGGTGCTGGAAAACACCAGGTACATGGACAGCGATTTGAAAAAGATGGGCTACACCCAGGACGAAATCAACCGGGCCCGGCTTTACATGAAGGCGTACAATGACCTGAGCCTTGGCGAACGGGCCGGACGGCGTGTGGAGAGCGATCTGGAGGGAAAAAAGGAAAATATCAAAGGCATGATCGGGCAGTACGCGGGCGCACTGTCCCCGGCCCTGACGGCCAGTGCCGAAGAGCAGATGATCCGGCGTGTTCAGAGCGGGCGTTACACCGACGAGCAGCTGGAAGCGGCAGGATATGACCCGGAGCTCATCCGGACAGCCCACGAACGAATCCGGAGTGGTGAGCTCTACGACAAGGCGGATGACGACAGCAACCGCCTGAAAGGGCTGTATGAGTGGGGCCAGGATGCCCACAAGGCCGGAGAAAACCTGACTGCGGACGCTATGGCAGGCGAGAGCAATGTGGGGCGGTTCTTCCACGGGGCTACTTCCAGCGCGGCTGAGAACCTGATCTTGAGTGCCATCAACCCAGCACTGGTGCTGCCGGTGCTGAGTGCCCACGGCGCAGGCGACAGCATGGCTGCCAGTGACGAAGCGGGGGAGAGCCCGGAAAAAGCTATTTTGAAAGCAACGGCAAAGTTTGGCGCAGGATGGGCCATCAACAGCGTGGGTGTGGCAGACCTTGCAAAGACCATGGGGTCGGATTACGCTAAGGACACGGTGGCCGGTACCATTGCAGACTGGGTGCGCCGACAGGTGGGCAATCAGGCGTTCCGGGAAGCCTACCCGGCCATTGCCAACGCCATTTCCGGCGGCGCGGACAATGCCATGCAGGCCTTTGTGGAGACCTATGCCGACAAGGCCATTGACGCTGTGATGGGCGACCAGGAAGCGGCCAAGACGCTGTTCAACAAGGATACGTTCCTTACAGCACTGGAAAGCGGCCTGACCGGCGGCGCGTCCGGTGCGCTGGGCGGCGCTGTGGGCACGGGGCTTTCCCGGATGAACGCGGGAGATTCCAGCCTGCGGGGCAACGTGGAGCGGTATGCCGCTCAGGACGAATACGAACAGGCGCTGAAAGATTACCAGCGCCGGGAGGAGCTGGCGCGGGAACCGGGGGATGGGGAAGAACCTCTCAGTCAGCGCAGTGGCGCTGACAGCTCCCCTACTGAGGGGAGCCCTTGGCAGGACGGGCAGGACGGGCAGGGCGTGCTGACGGCAATCAAGAATGATGGCCGAGAGGTATTTTATGACGTTGTAAATATTGAACCGACAAAAATAAAAGCCTCCGATGGAACCGCAGAGGGGAATACCTCTGGCAGCAAGTCCACGGAGACTATTGGAGAAGCCGGGGAATCTGACGCTGAAAATGCTGATTCCAACGGCAAAAGGCACCCGACCTCTCCTGAATCCATTATACAGAATACAGAAGCCGGTGTCAACGACACGGCGGTGGAGAACCCCGGGGAAAATGTGGATTACTCCGACGTAGAAACCAGAATCGACCCGGCGGAGCTGGACGGGACGGCGTGGAACCGGGACGAGCAGAAGCAGACGGCCCGGCAGCTGGCGGCCAATGCCCGGATGACCACCAAGGCGGCGCAGGGCGTGGTGGATGCCATGCCGGAAGGGATCGGAGCCGGGATCTATGCCCGGGCGGCGAACAGCCTGTACCAGCTTGGAAAGATGGAGGACGTGACGAGCTTTGAACAGGCCGTGAACCTGACCGGCCCGGCTTCCACCACCGGCGGTGCGGTGCGGCAGGTGCTGGCGCTGGGGCAGGCAGGCGAGAATGCGCTGCGGATCGCCTACACCTACGGCAGGGGCGAGGCAGAAGCCTACAATGCCCGGAAAGCAGCGGAGATCGGCAGCGGAAAGGGCGCTGTGAACCCGGATGCCGGAACCTATTTCAAGGGCCGGAATGTGAGTAAAGGAACCGATGCCATGGATGCCTTTATCGAACTGGGGGCGAAGAGCAGCGGTACGGCCATCCACCGGGCAGCGGAAGGACTGAAAAACAATGCAAAGGGCCTGATCCGGGCAGCGGCCGGGGAAATGTATCTCTCCGGTGAGGCAGGCAGCGAGACCGTGATGCACGAGACGTTCCACCTGCTGAACGAGTGGAGCCCGGAGACCGGGCAGGCCGTGATGGACCGGATGATGAAGTATCTGGTGCAGCAGAACGGCATGGAAAGCACCGAGAAGCTGGTGGAAAGCTATCTGGCCCGGTATGAGGACAGCGGCGTGAAGATGACCTGGAACCAGGCGCTGGAAGAAATTACGGCAGATGCCATGGAGACGGTGTTCGGCACGGAGGACGGGTTCCGGAACTTTGTGCGCCAGCAGGCGGCGGAAGCGAAGATGAACAGCGAAGCCCGGGGCGTGATCGGGAAGGTAATGAACCGGATCGACGAACTGCTGCACAACATCCTGGCGGACGTACAGCGATTTTTGAAGAAGGAACCCACCAACGCCGCCGCCAGGGCGGCAAAGAACCTGACTGAAGCGCAGCTCCGGGATCTGCAAAGCCTGAACTTTGAGCATCAGGCGGAGGCCGGCGCAAAATACCGGGAGGAACTGGAAGCAAAACAGGACAGAACAACGAAAACAGAAAATGCCCCTTCCCGGACGGAAGAGGCAGGAGTGAAGTATTCCATTGATGAGGGATTCGAGCAGGCCATTGACGAGCTGGATAACAAAACCAGTGATTCGATGATCACCGTGGGGAAAACGTCTGAAGTGCTGAAGAGCATCGGCGTAAATGACCAGATCATTCTCTGGAATGCGGGCAAGATTCGGAAAATCCTCGCAAAGCACAGCGACGGAATGAACCGGACGATCATCAAACAGGTGCCGCAGGTTCTGGAAGAGCCGGTGATCGTTCTGCATTCCGATGAAAATGCGGGAATACAGCAGGGTAAAGATTACGGCGGCCGGATCTATATGTTCGGTGAAGTGTATGATGCCGCAGGAAAACCTGTAAGTGTTTCACTGGAACTTCTGCCGACCAGAAAGAACGGTCTGGTTATGGACAACATTGTGATCACAAGCGCTTATGGAAAAAACAGCATCCAGAATGCACTGAACAGGGACCAGATCCTTTATGTTGATCCGAATCAAAAAAGAACCGCAGCATGGCTGGGCAGTACTGGGCTCCAATTGCCGGTCCCCCCAACCATGTACGGTTCTATGGGTAAAATAACATATCTCGGGAACTCTGTCAAGATGATACAGCCGAATTCCCGGAACGCAAGGCTGGCGGAATTTCTGACCCGTGATGCGGATGGAAAATACCAGCTGGACGTGGACAGCGAGAGCGTGGACGCGGCCAAAACCGAGGGGCTGGGTGACGTGGAGCAGCAGAACAAACTTGTGGGCAGGGTGATGGACCTTGCAGGCAAGGTGACGGTTTCAGACACAGGGCTGAAGAATATTGCCCAGGCGGTACTGAGCGACTGCGACAGCCGGATGGATGCAAAGACCCTGACGGAACGGCTGCTGGCGTTGAGCGATTACATCCGGCAGAATCAGACCGTGGACTGGGCCGAGGCCAACGCCTTTGTGATGGACATGGCGGACCAGATCATGCAGAAGAGCGCAAAGCGGAACGATGAACTGTGGAAAGCTTATCCGGAACTGCACCGGATGGGAATGACCATTGAGAAGGGGTCGAAGGACTACCGGGAAGTGCTGTACAAATGGGGCAGCTGGGCCAACGCAAAGAAGGAACTGGCCCGACACGGGGTGGATATCCGCCAGAGCAAAGAGGGGGAACACAGCCGATGGGACGCTGACTTTACCGAACTGCAGAAGCTGGGTGCCGGGCTGCTGCCCACCGAGACCCCGAGCAGTGCCGCCGATGCGCTGGAAGCTATGGCGGCTGCCCATGATGCCATCCGACCGGTGATGGAGAACAGCTACAATGAGAACTGGGAGGAAGCGCAGCAGGATATTGCCATGCAGATCTGGCAGCGGTACATGGAAAGCCCGGAAATTGCCAGCGAAGAGAATGCAGCACTGCGGAAAGAATTTGCCGAAAAGCGGCAGGAAGTACGGGATATTGCGAAGCAGCAGGCGGCAGAAGCAAAGGCAAAAGCGGAGATCGCCCGGGTCCGGGCCGAGCAGGCAGAGAAGGACGCGCTGGTGGAGCCTTACCGCCAGATAACGGCAAAGGCCATGGAACGGAAAGAGGTTGCGGAACGGTTTGCCAGGAAACAGAAGGAGAGCGTGGCGGCCACGGTGCAGCGGGCGAAGGACAACGCGGCGAAGCGGGTGGAAAAGGCCCGGAAGGCCCGGGAAATGGACAACACCCGGCGGGTCGTGAACCAGCTTACAAACCAGCTGACCCAGATGTGCGAAACGCCCAATGAGAAAAAATATGTGCCGGAGTATCTGCTGGACAAGGTGCGGCCTGTGGTGATGCTGGCCAACGATGCCATTGGCAACCACGAGGCGGCAAAGAAGATCGCAGCCGGGATGGGAGATGCATACGGCCCCATTCCGGAAGGAACGAACATCAGGGATGCCGTGGACGGCCTGAGCCGTGGAATTGCCCGGGAGATGAAGCTGGGCGAACGGGCTGCTGCGGAATGGCAGCAGAGCGGTATCATGGACCAAATCGACAACTGGATGGAGGACGTGAACGAGAACCGGCAGATCGAGATGGAGAAGCTGCAAAGCGAGATCGAGAACGCCAACAAGTGGCTGAAGGAAGAGACCCCGGAGAAAAAGGCGTATATTGCCCGGCTGAATTCCGACCTGAAAGCCTATCAGGACGGCAACATGGCGAAGCTGACGACAGATCAGCTGCGAGGGCTGCGGGACATTCTGGAAAAGACCATGTACATCGTGAAGAACGAGAATGTGATGCTGGGAAGCATGGAAGATGTGATGATCGATGACTTTGCCGAGGATGCTGCGAAAGAACTGGAAGAAGTGGGAAAAAAGCAGGGTGACGGGATGGCTCAGAAGGTGCTGCGGGAGCTGGGCAGTGTGTACCGGATGAATACCATGAACATCGAGCGGAACTTTGAGCGGATGGGCAACTACCACCACGGCGGAGCCATGGAACAGCTGGGACAGATGCTGAACGATGGACAGTTCCGGAAAGAACGGATCACGGCGGAAGGAGAGAAAATCTTTGACAATGTGACCGGGCCGGAACACGCCGAGGAGCTGCATCGTTTTACCCATGATCTGGTGGACATCGGACTGAAAACGCAGGACGGGAAACCGTGGCCGGTGACCCGGAATGTGGCGGCGGAGCTGTGGGTGCAGCTGCAGAACGAACAGGGAATGCACCATCTGCTGCACGGCGGTGCGACCATTGCGGATCTGCGCTTTTCCACGAAAGGTATGGCAGGGCTGGGAGATCAATTCTCGGAGACCTTGACGCTGGGCGAACTGGTGACCACGGACGGGGACGGAAACAAGCTGAATGCCTATGAGATCAGCCAGAGAGAGAGCAGCCTGCGCACAAGTCTGCTGGGAGAAATTGAGAATGTTCTGACCGACTATGACTGGCTGTGGATCAACGATTTCCGGGAGCTGGGAAAGCTGACAAAACAATACATCAACGAGACCAGCATGACCCTGTATCACACAAAGCAGGCCAGGGTGAACAACTACATCCGGCTGCATGTAGACAAAAACACCCTTGCGGAGCAGAACGAAGGGGTGAAAACAGACCGGAGTGTGGGCAGCGAGGGCTTTATGAAGAACCGCCAGAACAGCTCAAAGCCGCTGGAACTGGTGGGGCTGGTGAAACAGGCCGCGGAGAACATTGAGAATACGGCACAGTTTGCAGGCATGGCGGTGCCGCTGCGAAATGCGGAAAAGGTACTGAACAGTATGCAGGGCGGAAAGACCCTGTACGGCCAGATCGAACGGGTCTGGGGCCGGGCCGGACGGAATTACATGACCAAAGCCATGGCCGATCTGACGGGCACAAAGAGCGGAGGCGAGGTATTTGACCACCTGAGCAGCGTGCTGCGGGGCAATGCCGCTGCCGCCGTGCTGACGGGAAACCTGAACGTGACCCTGCTGCAGGCGGCATCCCTGCCCACGGCAGCAGCAGAACTGGGCTGGAACGCTGTGGGACAGAGTGCGATCCAGTTTGTGAAGAACGCCTCCGGCAAGGAACGAAAGGCCGTTGAGCAGCGGGCTTACCGGTTCGGCGATACGCTGCTGCCCACCCGTATGCGAGGGAGCAGACGGGGCGAACTGAGTACGGCAGCGAAGGACCAGGGCGTTTTCAGCACACTGCACGATGCAGCCCGGAACAGCGGCAACAAAGCCCTGCGCGGCGTGACCCGGGCGGTGGATGCCGTGGCAGACAAGGCGGCGGGAAGCATCGGATGGATGGACGAAGTGACCGTTGCGGCCCTGTTCCACGGCTCGGAGCAGTATGTGCAGAAGAATCTGGCGGAGTACGATCTGACAGAGGCGGATCTGCCCACCAAAACGCAGGAGGACGGCAGCAAGGCTTACCAGAACGCCGTTGTCTCCAAGTTCCAGCGAGTAGTGGAACGCACCCAGCCAAACTACACTGCCATGCAGCGGACCGGAATACAGCGCTCGAAGAACCAGATGCTGAAGACCATAAGCATGTTCAGCACCCAGCGCCAGCAGAATGCTCAGATCGTGGTGAGTGCCGTGGAGGATCTGGCCGCACAGGCAGAGCGGTACTGGACGGACGGGAGCGCAGAGAACAAAGCTGAACTGAAAAAGGCACTGCAGCGGACGATGGATATGGCCAGCAGCCAGATCGTGCAGACGGCGGTGATCGCCGGACTGGGCCTTGCCGTGAAGTTTGTTCTGCACAAGTGGGGCGATTTGCAGGACGAGAACGGCGACATGACGCTGTGGAGCGTGGGCAGCAACTTTTTGTATCAGTTCCTTAACAGCGGCGTGAGCAACTACACCGGCGGCAGCGAGCTGTGGACGGCGGGGGAGACCATTCTGAGCGGAAAGAGTTTTGGCAGTTATGACAGTATCAGCATGACGGGTTTCTCGGCGGTAAACGACGTGGTAAAGACCATTTCCAAGCTGAACGGCCTGCTGGATAAGGACACCGGCGAGATGACCGAAAAAGAGCTGGACGATTATGCCGACAGCGTGAAATGGGCTTGGGCTGACACGGCGGGCCAGCTGATGATGCTGGTGGGCGTGCCCTACAACAACGGCAAAAAGTATGTGCAGGCCGTGTTCGGCTGGATGGACAGCATCAAGGAGTGGGGTGAGACGGGCGACGTGAATTTCAGCTCCCTGCCTGCCAGCGCCACCGGGCAGTATGACCGGCTGTACAACGCCATCCAGAGCGGAGACAGCGAGGAAGCAGCGGCAGCGCTGGGGAAGCTGGAAGGGATGAAGAAAACCGACCAGATCGCCAGCCAGCTGAAACGGCGGCTGAAACAGTACGATGAGGACATTCAGGCAGCGGCAGAGTACCAGAACGACGGAAAGGAGAGCAATGCCGGAGAAGCAAAGAACCGGGTCCTGGAACGGATGTGCACTGCCTACGGGGTGAGATTGGTAAACGACCCGAAAAAGACCCCGGCGGATGATGCGCAGCGGGATGCGTTTGTGGATATCATCAACGGGGCTGTGAATGAAAAGGCCGACAGTCTGCTGGCCGGGGACAACCGGACGGTCTACTCCGACCTGACGGACGCACTGGAAACCGGAAAGCGGAAGGACGTACAGGACGAGATCCGGCGGCTGCGGACGGCGGGCAAAGCGGACAGCCAGATCAAGAGCGAGATCACCGATGCGGTGAAAGAGGAGTATCTGGCGGGCAACGACCACGACCGGGAGAAGCTGGAACAGCTGCTGCTGAAGCTGGAAAAGGCCGACGGCAGCCAGATGTACGAGGAGAAGAACTTTGCCCAGTGGGTGAAGGACGCGGCAAAGAAGGAGGAACAGGCAAAGAACAGCAAGGATGAGTGGGCAGGGGTGAGGTGAACCTCTCAGTCACGCTTTGCGTGACAGCTCCCCTAGTAGGGGAGCCAAGTTCACGTTGCTGCTCTTTTTGGGGGAGCCCTGCTTAGAAGAAAGGGAGACCGTTCGGGGTGAGCGGCCTCCCTTTTGTATGTCCGGGGTAGTTGTGCCCGGCGGGGCGTGATAGGATAGGGGCAGGAAGGGCGCACGAATCTGAAATGAGACCTCTGGCGAAACCGAGGAGTGCGCCCGATTGGTGAAGGGAGTGAAACTGTGAGCCAACTGGATATCAAGATCAGAAAGCTGCAGGACAACGGCTCAACGTTCCGGGCGAACATTGAGACGCTGTATCTGGGCGGTGTGCGGAGCGCCAAGGTGGACGAGCTCCGCTTTGAGTTGCCGGAAGAGTGGAAGAACTGCACCGTGACACTGCATGTGCAGCGCCTGAGCGGCACAAAGCCGGACCCCCAACTGCTGGACGAACAGAACAGCGCACTGGTAGACCGGCGGTGGACACTGGAAAAAGAAGGCACCTGGATGCTGCTGGCTATCAACGACAGCGGCTACATTGCCATGACCAAGCCCGGCAAGTACACCTGCTATGACACCATCGACACCGACACGACCACCGAGAACATAACGCCGAGCATCTATGAGCAGTTCGTGGCCGAGGTGACAAAGTACGCCAAGCAGGCGCTGGAGAGCATGAACGCGGCCAAGACCAGCGAGACCAACGCAAAAACATCCGAAACCAACGCGAAAGTCAGCGCGGACAAGGCGAAGGCCAGTGCCGACAGCATGGATGCGAGTGTGGCCACCTGCACCACAAAGGCCAAGGAGGCCGAAGCGAGTGCGGTAAGAGCCAAGACCAGTGAGACCAACGCAAAAACATCGGAAACCAATGCCAAGGCCAGTGAGAATGCAGCAAAGACGAGTGAGGACAACGCCAAGAGCAGCGAAACCGCCGCCAAGAGCAGCGAGACCAAGTCCGCCGCCAGCGAGAAGAACGCCAAGGACAGCGAGACCAACGCCCAGCGGGCCCTGCAGGACACAAAAACGGAGCACACCGCCGCCTTGCAGGATATCGCACAGGCCCGCACCACAGCCCTGACCGACGTGGCCAACTCCACCAGGACAGCCACCGCTGCGGCAGAAAACGCCACCCAGCAGGCCACCGCCGCTGCGGGAAGCGCTTCCACCGCCTCCACCAAGGCCGGTGAGGCATCTACCAGCGCGGGTGAAGCATCCGCCAGCCGTCAGGCCGCAGAAAAGGCTCAGAAAGCCGCAGAGGATGCCGCAGCGCTTGCCGGGACACGGGCCGGAACGGACAAGACCCTGTCCGTGCCCGATGCACCGGCAGACGCAAAGGCTGTGGGCGACAAGTTCAAGAGCATCAAAACGGACTGGAACTCCGTGACGGATAAGCCGGAGACGTTTCCACCGAGTGCGCATAACCACTCGAAATTGGAGTTCGAGAACAAGAATGAAGTGAATTTTGTTGGCATCCCAGAAAACAACACAGTCTACTTGGGATATCGAGACAACACCATTGATGAGTATCGGTTTAATGACGGTCGAGGAAGCGGCGCTTTTGCAAATGTCAGGGCCAACAAATTCATTGGTTCGCTGGATGGTAATGCAGAGACCTCCACAAAAACAACCGGCATAACCGACTATAATAGTTCATCCAGAACAATCCAAGTCGGCTATGCGGGCGACGGCCTTAATACGTCGAATCTGACGCACATTGCCGGTTATACGGATGACGGTACGAAGATCAAAGATGTTTCCAAGGATGTGCTGAAAAGCTGGCTCGGGGTCACCAACATCACATCCCAAACCAGTGACCCCGGTGCGGGAAGCAGCCTTGCAACCGGCTCTATCCTGCTGGTGTACGTATAAGGAGGAGAGAACATGGCGATTTATACCGGAATCGGCGGAAGTGCCAAATCGGTCTCCAAGATCTACATCGGCGTGGGCGGTACCGCAAGGCAGGTGCACAAGGGCTATATCGGCGTGGACGGCGTAGCCAAGAAGTTCTATGACGGCGGCAATCCCATCAGTTCCTTTGCATTGGGGACTGAATTTGGCATTGCAGACCCAAGCGGCAACAAGACCTACTGGTATAAGCTGATCCATAAGGGCGTTCCGGGCGGCGGGTTGTACGACAGCACGGCCAACGGTGCATGGCTCTGGAGAACAAACATTGCGGCATCTACTTCTATCAGTAACAATTACATCTACGGCTACGAAGGATGGGCACTGGACAACTGGTGCGTCAACTACCCGGGCGGAAATATCACGTCCAGTGTGGCAAACCGCCTGATGACCGTGCATCTGCCCTACGTGAAGCAGTCGGATTACAGTTCGGCCAATGTTTCCTCCGGCTCAAACGGCCTTTCGAGAAAGTGCTTTCTGCTTTCCGCGGTCGAGATGGGTATTTACACCTGGCAGGGCATAGATGGCCTGATGGCGCAGGAGGGTGCAAAGCTGGACTACTTCGACTATACAACTGCTGCCACCGACAAGCGAAAAGCAGGCGACGAATACTGGACACGCTCCAAACGAACCCACAACGGCAACTATATGTACGCGTTTTATGCGGACGGAAGTTTCTGCAATGCAGGCTACAGAGAGGACTCGCACGGTCTGCGCCCCTGCATCGTGCTGCCGCTGAACACGCTGGTGAGAACGGTTACATTCTGGGGCGCGGAATTTAATTATATTGACTGAGCACCCAGAGAGGAGATTTCAAAATGGAAGAAACAACGATCCGCCCCGGGTACACGATGCCGACCGAGACCGACGGCACCCCGGCAGATTACAGCGCGATCGAGGCTGCTGTGAACGCACACAACCAAAATGCACAGCCCGGAGAAGCTTACTGGGGCATCCGGCTATGCGGGGCGGAGTATGAGGTGTATGAATACGGGGAAGTTCCTCAGCCACCGACCGCCGAAGAGCTGGCTGCACAGGAAAAGGCCCATAGGGAAGCCCAGCAGCGGCAGGAGGCGCTGGACAAGCTGCCGGAGACGCTGGAAGCGCTGAAAAACGAAAACGAAATGCTGAAGCAGTGCTTGCTGGAAATGAGCGAGACTGTCTATGCGTAAAATCACACAAAAAATCGAAAGGATGGTACTTATGATGGCTATGTTATGGGCACAGGAAATTATGTCTGCTGAGACTATGGAGGAGGCAAAGGCTCTGTATGAGCGCTGCCCCCGCTTGCTGAAGGAGAAGGTCAAGGCGATTCTCGTCAAGAGCGAGTTTGAGGAAATCACACAGTAAGGAGGCGCAGAGCAATGGATGACCTGAAGGTGCGCATCACACTGGGTGACACGACCCTGGAGGGCACATTGGACGAGCTGCTCGAGAGCGGAACTTTCAAAATGGAGTATGACCAGGCAGGGCTTAACAAGATCGTGCAGGAAGCTGTTGCCCTACAGAGAGCTGAGTATCAGAAAGACCCGCAGCATTACCATGTGCATACCATGACCATGGACGAGCTACCGCATCATCCCTGCACAGCATATGGGATTCGACATTTCCATGCATGGCCAATCTGCAGTGGAAAGCATGTCACGATTTGGCCCAATGATGACACCGGTACGAGTTGGCGAGTTTATGTGGGAGGCACTTTGAATACTGCAAAGGAGGTGCAGAGCAATGTCCAGAACCATACTTGACGTTTCCCGCTGGCAGGGCCGCATTGACTGGGACAAGGTCAAGGCAAGCGGCCTTGTTTCCGGCGTGATGATCCGGGCCATGGGCAACAGCAAAGAGGGCAAACCCAGCAAGCCCTACATCGACCCCTTCTTTGCCCGCAACTACGCCGAGTGCACCCGCGTAGGGCTGCCGGT
>ERZ773114.729-NODE-729-length-38301-cov-8.009073_pt1 | contig 38301 bp, 33 predicted proteins | sample MGYA00580564_ERZ773114 | MGnify/ENA primary metagenome ERZ773114 (study PRJEB29015, sample SAMEA2737836) | human gut metagenome | biome: human gut; feature: human-associated habitat; material: faeces | place: China | collected 2012 ... | reverse complement strand
AGAACACTTGTGGAGCGTGTAGCCGTCAGTAGTGCAAGTAGGTGCAACAACTGTGTCAGCATATTTGTGTGAAGTCTTTGGTATAGTTTCTGTAACTGTCGCATTGCACTTTGTGCAAGTCTTTATAGCAGTACCCTCTGATGTGCAGGTCGGCTGTTTTGTTACAACAGAATTTCCGTAGCTGTGACCTGTTGCTTTTGTTGTGTTGTCCTTGTATGAAGTACCGCAAACAGAACACTTGTGGAGCGTGTAGCCGTCAGTAGTGCAAGTAGGTGCAACAACTGTGGTTGTGTAGCTGTGGGAAAGCTTTGCAATTGTTTCTGTTACTGTTGCTCCGCACTGCGTACAAGTTTTTGTTTTTGTACCCTCTGATGTGCAGGTAGGCTGTTTTGTGATAACAGCACTGCCATATGTGTGGCTCGTGCATCCGCAGGTGAGTTTGTATGTCTTTGCTACAGACGGATTGTATGTAGGATAAATTTTTACAGTGAGTGAACCGCCATTTTTGAATGTGATACGTCTGATATCATTAGCATAGTTTTCAAGCTTATTTACACTTACCATACTGCGATCAGAAAATTCAACTGTGTAGTCTGTATCGTCATAAAGCCAGAAATCAATGCTGTCGCCCACACTGAACTGAGTTTTGCTCAATACGCTTGAAAAGGTCGTATTCGAAAGGTCTGTGCGCCAATAAACAGTGGTAGAGGTCGGAACTGTGAACTTATTCACATAACCGCAAGACTTACAGGTCTGTGTTACAGTGCCGTCAGTTTTTGATGCGTACTTTGTTTCGTAGTCATGACCTGTCTTGACGTCAACTGTCTTGATATCGTCAAGATTTGAAAGGTTCAAGGAGTTGAAGGTCACGTTATTTTTATCGCAAACATACCAAACTGCTCTGCCGTTTTTGATAACAGGCTGGCAATCTGAAAGGCTTCCCTCAAAGGTGTGTATACTACCGTTTACTGTGCCGTCAGCGTTTAGCTTCACACAGCTTACCTTTGTATCTCTGACCCACAACAGCAAAAAGCTGTTATCATTTATCTTCACAAGCTGTGGAGCAGAAGCCGAGTCTGTACCCTCTGCATAAGAAGTTATCTTATTGAGCTTGTTTGTGGAAAGGTCCTTTGAAACAGCGGAAACATAGACGTTTCGTGTTTTTGACGTATTGATATAGTCAAGGTCAACTGTACTCTGTGCCACTATATAGCTTGATGATGACACATCAAAGCCGCCTATAGCCGCACCTGTATAGTTATAGTGACCGGAGGTATATTCAGGGTATGTTACAACGTCGATATTGCTGACCTGTTCAAAATAGCTTGGGAAGAATTTGCCTGTAGTAAAATCAGAATTATACTTCACCAGAACGGCGGAACGTGGATGAGCGTCACCATGGTCGAGGGCGACTATATGGTTGCCGTCGGTTTTTATAAACTGATTGAAGGAGTGGCTCACATAGCCATAATCAACGTTCATGATGCCGGTATATGAATCAGTGATAGTCATTGACGGCATATCAACTTCAATGGTAACATTAGCCTGATGATTATTTCCGTCGCTTGACTTATACATCTCGTGGCAAGTTCTGACAAGCAGGTGGTCACCGCTATGGGTCATTCTTGCCGAGCCTGCATCGAATGGAACTGTAGTGTTAGCTCCATACAGACCGCAGGACTTTATTTTGTTCCAATTCTTATCATACTTCGTTATACGGAAAACCTCGAGGGTGTCGTTTTGTTTCGGATTTTCCTGACCGCTAAGGACATAATAATTATTGCCGGAGTCATAGAAAGCACCAAAGATAGGCAGCTCGTTGTCGATAAGCTTAGTGCTGAGCGGTTCAAAATCAGAGCTGTAATATTCCACAAGGAGCTTGCCCTTGATAGCACCTGACTGGACACGCATATAATTGCCGTTGTCGCACACTGTCAGGTAAGATTTCACTGTGTCAGACCATTGCACATAGTCCTGATCATTCACATTAGAGCCTGAATACGCAACACATTGCGCCACGGCAAAGGCACTGAACGATCCAGCAGACACAGCAGTAGAAACAGCCATTGCGCCAGACAGGACAATGCTCAACATTCTTTTCTTCATATTCATCAGTTTCATCACCTCATACAAAAACTTTTAAACGAGAACGCCTTTATATATATAATATCACAACGCAAGGCGTATGTCAATGAAAATAAGTTACAATGAGAATGATTTCAATAAATTCGTCATACACCAAAGGTCAACGTAGTAAAAAAGAACAAAGAGGATACAAAACAGAAAAAAACGCCTTGACAAGGTTTGATGGGTGTGATATAATATTACAGTGGTATTTCGAGGTGTGGCTCAGTTTGGTAGAGCGCTGCGTTCGGGACGCAGAGGCCGTGGGTTCAAGTCCCGTCACCTCGACCAGTCACTCGCCGTGACGGGCATTGTCCGTCATGGCTTTTTTTATTATCAGAACTTAACGCCGCAGGGGGAGTTTTTGTATTACCTAAAAAAGTAGGGTTATGCTTTGAGGAACCGAAAAGCGTAACTCTTTTTTTGTATGTTCCACATAGCAAAAGTGCCTTATGACTAGCATTAAGGCACTTTATCGATTCAATCTTTCCCCAACCTCTCCGAAATCTCCAACACAAGCTTCTGATCCTTCTCAGAAAGCCTCGATACGCTGTCCACGATCTTCTGTGTGAGTGCAGGATTTTTGCTGCCATCGTCGAAAAACTGCTGATGATAAAGATATAGATCAGATAAAACGAACCATGCTTGAACGTGTCGAAAGTATCGAGCCTAGAATAAGAGATTATGCAGAAGAATGGAATATCAACATATTCAGACAAAAAGATCTCCGTTGGAGATATAAGAAAAACTCAGCTTATCACTACATATGGTGTTGGCGCTATAGTTGACTTTAAGAACGATACTGTTGTTATCGCTTCTACAGACGATTGGGGCTATTCCCCTAATGACGCTGATGAGGTAGAAAATCGAAAAATATTCAATTTTTTAAGGAGCTTCATCAGCTTTTTGGCTTCTTCTTTTGTGATATGAGTTGTTACATCTTTAGATATCTCGCCGTCTTTATCCAACAGCTTTATGCTGCTAAGCGTTTGTAGATATCCGCACCACATTGCATACAGCGCTCTGATTATCACTTGTCCTACTTCTTCTTTCCAAAAAACAGATCAAACAGAATATCCACCACGTCTTTTACAAGAATGAATATCACCGCCGCCTCCTGTCCCCCAAGAGAGCGGCGGTATCTACACCACGCTACTTTTCAGTAAGATATTCATTTCTGTCAAACAACTGCTCAATTGAAAGATTTTTAAACCTCGGAATGTTGTATCCAAACGGCGAGTTGAGAGCCTTTACAAAGTCTTTCGTATAGCCGTGATTTTTTAAAAGATCGTCCTCATACTTTATTTTATCTTCTTGCTTTGTGTCATTTTCCCTTTTCGTGATACAGCGCTGCATAACATAATGATAAATGGAGAAGTAAGAATCCACTGTACGAATATCTCCTATGTATTCTTTCAGTTCACGAACTACAGTAAGATGAGCAATACAGTTGCGGTATTTTCTTGTCATGCTGCTGTCTGCATTATTGATATCAACTTCAACGCACTTGCGCAGCCGCTCGTTCTTTTTCAAGAACAAATTCGGCGACTTATCACAAAGTTCACAAAGCGTCTGTGAAAGTATCCTGTAGTCATTTTTCAAGTTCTTTGAAGCCAACTCAGGAATTATCTCCTTATACAGCCCAAAATCACGTTCAAGGCAGTGTATCGCAATAACATACCTTGCATTGACATTTACAAGATTTTTCACCAGCAGATACATGACCGTAAGATAAAGCCCGATAACAGCCTTTGCCCTCTCCTTAGCCACGTTTTCTCTGCCCTTTGCCTGCTGTTTCACATTTTTGAAATCATCAAAGCTGATGTTCTTTATCATTCTCGCAAGCTCACTGCGCTTTGCTTCCAAAGAACTGTTCATGTCAGGAAATTCCACACAGCTCTTGTAATAACGCTCTATCTGCGTGTCAGGGATACCCCCAAGAACAAACATGACAACTTTCTCATTCTTAGCCACTTCTCTTATCTTCTGAGCGTTCGCATACTTGATAAGGTATACAAACCGAGAGGACTCGATAACATTGTTTGTTATGAAATTTCTCAGACCATGTATGCCCTTGCCTTTTTCTTTAAGTTTTAAGATCTCGCTTATCCTATCGTCCGTGATATTGTCGTCTATACCGAGTATAGTCAGTGCGTCACGGAACATCGTAAGCTTCGCCGAAGCCGCAGGCTTTCTCATGGAAGCAATGTTCTTTACGATAAAAAGCTCGTTGGTTATCCTCTGGCTGTCATTGAACAGCTTGTAGCCAGCCGTAAGCTCACACTCAACATCAACAGCAGAGCTTTTCATTATCTTCAAAAACTCCTTGATGTTATCAAACTTGCTGATAAGCGTTGTAAGAAGATCGTTTATCTCCTTGCCGTCAAGAAAATATGTGAGCATATATATCATTTTGGAGAAATACAAAAGGTCAGACGCATTCTTCTTTTCGCTGTCAAGAATTTTCTCATCAAAATCCATGTCAGCCTTGCCAAGCTCCTTGATAACGTCACCGTTCATGTGGTCAGCGATATTTTCAAAATCATTTCTGAATTTGCCCCAAAGCTTTGCCGCTTCATCAGCATATATCCCCTCTTTTTCATCATCGGTCATTGAAAAACGCAGTTTGCGCACAAGAGCTTCGCCTGCGACAACGTCATTTCTGTAGTAGTTGCAGAAAAGCAGGAAATCCATAAGCTTGTACATCTTTGAGCGCACAGAGTCATATTGCTTGTCCTTAAATCTGAAGCCGTATTCGTCCAGCATTTTCTCACGAAGCTTTTTGATAGAAAAGCCGAGATTTTTCTGAGATTTAAGCACAATGAAATCATAATAAAGGCGTATGATATCATCAGCCTCATAGCCTTTCATCATATCAATAAGCAAGCTGATATTGACCTTGTTGCCCTGGACAAAGCCCTTATTTATAGAATCAAATCTCTCATCTACAAGATAGTCAAGAGTGTCTCTGTATTCGGAATCAATAATGTCAATAAAGCTGTAAAGGTACTCATCAAGCTCATTTGACTTATCATGGAAAACACTCTGCCTTATCTGCCCCACAATTGCAAGCATATGATAAACACGCTTTTTGTAAGCTTGCGAAACTCTTGTATCCTTTGTCTTTGGCTCTTCAAGACCGAAATAGCCAAGACGCTTAGTTTTCAGCAGGTCATTGAACGTGCTAAAGCTTTTCTTGATATTACCCTTTGCCTTATCGGAAAGATTGCTTTTATCAGGGTGAGTAAAAACTTCATAAGTATTTCTTGCAGAAAGATACCCCATAAAATCATCATAACTTTCAGACTTCTTTATACCAAGCATATTATTCAGCGCATAAACGATATTCGTTACATACACCGCAAGTATCTTTTCTATATCCAGAATGTTGTAAATAAGCTGGATATGTATATTATCATCAAAAGTTTTGCCGAAAAAGCGCTTTTCAAGCTCCGATTTAAGCCCCAGCATATCCCATCTTACAGGCGAGCTTTCACCGCTTCTGTGAGTAGGGTTTGAAGTATTTATCTCCACTCCGCTCTCATTGCCACGCTTGCTTGAAAAAGTGATGTTTACCTCGTTTACATCACCAAGCTCGATATTGCTGTTGTCCTTTGAAGAAAGCTGAGTTTTGTTGTAGTTATTATTATCCACCTTATCCACCTCATATTCAAGCACAGCAGAATTGCCCTTGCCGAAAGAGGTTATGTACATTTTATTTTCGCTGACAAGAATAGACTTCATTCCTGCCGCCTTTACGGAGGATTTTTTCTTCTCTGCCGCAGGTGCAATGACCTCTGCAGCAGGCATGGCAGCGATCGCAGGAGCAGCGTTATTATTTATCTCAGCCGCTTTGAGCTGTCTGGCTTTTTTCTGAGCCTCACGCAGCTCTCTAGGCTTCATTTTATTCTTTTTTGCCATAAATATCACTCCTTATATTAGTTATCCCTTAGCGCATTGAGCGTTAAGGGATTTTTTATTTATTGGTTTTAGTGTTAAATTTTGTCAATTGGTGCAAATTCGCACCAGTGTAGTAGGCTAAAGTCTATGACAATGCTAAGGTCTATGGTTTTAGACTAGTGCAAATTCGCACTAGTGTAGTAGTTATTATCTCGATACAACACCATATGCGTTGTTTTAGACTAGTGCAAATTCGCACTAGTGTAGTAGATAGGTAAAAATATAAGAAAAATAGGGGACGGTTTTAGACTAGTGCAAATTCGCACTAGTCTAGTAGCCGCATAAACATCAGGATGAAGTGATATGGGTTTTAGACTAGTTCAAATTTGCACCAGTGTAGTAGGTCAAAGTTGACAAAATAATCAATGATATTCTGTGATAAAACACCAAACTTATCTTATCGACGCTTTAATACATAAATATTATACCATTTTCAGACACAAATGTCAATAGAAAGTGGCTGTTTTACATAAAGCATTTTCATCACCTCCCGTCTGTTGTTATTTCATCTCATTCCCCAATCTCCTTGACAGCTGCGATAGCACAGTCAAGTACAGCTACAATGATAGCCGTAAGGATCGTCTTTCCCATTTTTATCACCTCCTGTCCTTTGTTCTGTATACATTATACCACCTTATCATCGTCAACAAAAGTGTAATTTTCAAAAACTTTTTTGTCTATGTTTTTGCACATTTATCACGTTTTTACAGCATCTATATCACAGTTTCAGCAAGATAATTTTCTATGATATTGACAAAAAGTACATTTGTGATATAATGGATACAAGAGGTGATAAAAATGAGCATGACCCCAAGCACATTTCTGCCCAAGCGTGAGGACGGCGTACCATATATCGCAGAGGTGCAATCCATACCCCTCTCACCCTCTGCATATTCCGTCATTATCAAGGACAAGTCCATATTTGAAACAAGCCTTTCCCCTAACGGCAGCGTATCAATGTCCTCATTTCTCACAAGTATATTTGATTCAGCATATATCGCATCATTAAAATACAAAAGTAACGATAACTATAAATATATTGGTATCCCACTTCTGAACGCATTCGTACAATGGCAGATCGAGGAGATCGATGACAGCCTTGATGATAAAAGCAAGGAGATAATAAAAAGCTATCTTATCTCAAAGCTCTCTGCAAAATACGAAAAGACCAAGACCGAAAATGCAGTGCGAGTAAGGCTCAGCATATGCCGTGACCTTTACGATACACTGAGCAGTGATGACCTTTATTATGAAAACAAAGTGTACAGCTCGACCCTAAGAAGATTTCTGAAAGCCGTGTATGAGGACTATGCCCTGCTGTCAGATTGCGAACGTGAAAGGCTCATTTTCGCCGACAATATCATAAAAATAAATGAAGTCATCAAACAAAACGGCAGCAGATATTACAGCTTCATTTACGCATATTCTAATATGTACAGCCGTGAAAAGCGCCGCATAAGGCTTATCCCCTACCGTATCGTCAGCGACGAATATAAGATGTATAATTATCTTGTCTGCCTGTCCGACGAAAAAAGCGCAGGCAAAGAGTTCAAAGCCGACAGCTGTCGCATAAGCAGATTGAGCGGACTAAGCATTGCAGAAAAGCTCAGCCAAAAGGAATACTCCTCCGTCACCGAATACGAACGGCTGAAAGAGAGTCACGTCAAGTCCGTGAAGCACCTACTCAGCGACCCACGTTTTGGCAGTGATGAGAGCGATATCTCCAAAGTGTACCTCACCGAAAAAGGTGTTGAAATGTTCGGCAAAATACTCTATCAGCGCCCCATACTGAAAGGCAATGAAAAGCCCAAGCCCAACGCTGTCAACGAGTTCATCTCCCCGCCTATCCAAGTCAAATACTATTTCAATAAGTTCGGCAAAGACGGCGTTATCATATCCCCAAGCGACTCGTTTGAAGAAATGAGAACGCTGTATGTCGAGGGTGCTGAGGCGTATAACCGAGAAGTTGAGATGTGAGAATATATGAGTTTATCTTTGTAAAATAAACCGACCCCATTCGCTAGACTTTTTGACCTAGCAAATGGGGTCGGTTCAAATATCAATATCATTAAGCAAAAAATCAAGACATAAAAGCAAGCGTAATATGCGGATCACTTTACTTTTCTGCCGTAAACCTTGCCCACTCATATTCCGCTGTCAGCGGAACTGTGCCGTCAAAGGCTTTCAGCCAGCTGTCAACGCCAATGCCGTTCCATGCATTCATCATTATTTTACCAGGCGTAACAGGCAAATTTTCCGTTGCCTTGTATGCTTCCTTTCCGTCAACATACCAAGTTATGCTGTCCTCTTTCCACTCAAATGCGTAAGTGTGAAAATCCTCAGAAGCGTCAAAACCAAGATCATACATATATTCGTGCTTGCCAACGCCATTGGTGTAGTAATTGAACTGCACCTTTGTTGTGTCCTTGCCAAGGACTTCAACATCTATTTCGTCCCAAGGATTATCCTCCGACGGACCTGTGTATGTAAAGAACGATGATACAACGCCGTCATTCTTTATGGCTTTCATTGAAACCTCATAAAGTCCATAGCCATAGTTTTCCTTTGAACGATACTCGCCGCCTCTGTACGCTTCGGAATCGCCCATACTGTCAATGGTAAGCTGCATTTTTCCGTCATTGAAAGTTACGTTATCTTCGCTCCACGAACAGTTGAACGGATCGCCATTTGACCAGCCTGCTGAAATTGAAAAATCATTTGACGCACCCTTGCTGAAATCTGCCTCAACCGTGTATGGAGAATTGCTTTCCGTTTCCGCCTTGCTGCTGACATCTTGCGAAGAACTGCTGTCAGATGAAGCACCACAGCCACCCATAGACATAACTATCATTGTGAGAATCGAAATAGCCAAAACTTTTTTCATTTTTCATTACCTCCGAATAAATATCAGAATTTTATCCTCTATAAGTATTATAAATCAACAGATGTGATATTTATATCAGAAAAGTAATGCAAATATCAGATTATTAACATCAACTTATATTTTCGATCTGCTTGTGCTATGCTTGTTCCAGTTTGCACGGAAAAACTGATCTCTATACTGTTTCGGCGTAAGTCCTGTCTGTTTCTTAAAGCAGGCAATAAAATGGCTGTGCGAGCTGAAAGCAAGATAATTGGCTATATCAAGCGGACTATATTCAGAATATCTCAGCATATTTTCAGCCGCCTGTATCCTTTTTGACATAATGAAATCAGAGATCTTTACGCCAACTTCCTCCCTGAAAAGCTTTGAAAGATACTGAGGCGTTATGTTCAGTTCATCAGCTATCTGATTCACGGTCACGCCCTTGTAAATATTATCGAAAATGCAGTCAAAGCACATAAGGATATGCTTTGAATAAACGTTCTGTGACGCAGCCTTTTTCATTTGCTTTGTATAATAAACGATGACTTCTTTGTGTACAGCCATGACGCTTTCTTCATTACGGCACTCATCACATTTATTAATGTATATATCGCTTATGGTATACGCAGTTTCCGGGTCAAGTCCACCCTCGATGCAAAACCTGCACAGCATAGCTATGGTTATGACAAGATGATACTTGACGTTTCTAAGGTCGTCTTTGCTGAGCCTGCCCTTTCCGTTTGTATCCAGCGGCGTATACAAACGTTTGACCGTTTCAAGATCGCCCGCCCGCACCGCAGAATAAAATTCAAGTTCCGTTTCATATGGTGAATGATGATAGTCATTTTCCTTTTGCATAAACTGCCGCTTAGACAATTCTCTGTTTATTTCCATAGCTTTCACCCCCTGCTTTTTAGCTTATTATATCATATTTACAGACACAAGTAAAGCTTCATATTTATAGAAAAAGGACGGCAAATCACCCTGCCGCCCTTTTTTCTGATAATTAGATATTATTTAGCCTCTTTCATTGAAGCCATAGCCTCGTCGATAAGATAATCTATAGCCTTTTCATTTTCCTGAACGACCTGTGACCAGCTCTTTGACTCCTGCGGATTCATTGTTCCTCTTATTGCAGTATCGCAAATAGAGTTAAGGTCGGCAGATACGCCCTGTTCAAAGTCAAATACAGGGTTCTGTGCAGACAGATCATAGATAGTTTCTCTCATTTCAAGCATCTCATCTGTCCAGCCGTAATCGTCCTTGTACTGATCAAGGGTTATCTGATGTGCAGCCTCGTCAAGCTCTGCATAACGGCAGCATTCAAGGAAAGCTGCCACGCCCTCAGGATTTTGAGCGTTTCTTACAATGCTAAAGCCGTGTACTCTTGAAGGGATATACTGTTTATCGCTATCAGCCGAGCAAGGAACAGGAACGAACATTACCTCTCCCTTTGATACATCGCCATAGTTTACAGTTGTTGACGGAGCATTCTCAAGTGCCCAAAGTCCGATAGGATAGAAAAGCGTCAGACCTGTTGCCATTCCGCTGCCCTCTGCGTCGCCTCTGAGTTTCCAGTTATTCTCGTGCTTTGGATAAACAACATTGTTCTTCTGCAGCTCATACATCATATTCTGAGCCTTTGCTATCATAGGGTCAGAAATATTATTTACAAGCTTGCCGTCTGTGATACCGATGAGCGGCACACCTGAAGACTGCTGCAAAGCCTTTTCATAATACCAGCCGTCAAGTGCGTATTTATCGCTTTCAGCGTCAGTAAAATCAAGACACATTTCTGTGAAAGTATTCCAGTTCCACTTGCCTTCTTTGAAAAGCTCAGCAGGATCGTCATAGCCGTTGTCTTCCATTGTCTGCTTGTTGTATACAAAAACATATGCAGGGTCTGTTCTGATAACGCTCACATAATGCTTGTCGCCAAGCATAAACTGATCCGTCGCACCCTTTATGTCTGTCCAAAGAGGCTTTGAAAGATCGATATAATCGTCGATAGGCTCTATCATTGACTTTATAGCACCCTTAGGGAAAACGTCCATATCATCAGCACCGATGAAATCAGGTGAATCATTTGACATTACAAGAGCCGCAAGATCGTCAAACTTAGTTTCCCAAGTGGTCTGCACCCAGTTTATCTTACCATTATACTTTGTCTTGAACAAAGCAAGGTCAGCGCCTATCTCCTTGTCCTCTGCCTCAGTAGGGTTGATGTCCCAATGTGAAAACCACTTTATTTCGTTGCTCTTGAGATCTCTCACATCTTTCATATCATCAGCAAGTCTTTGAACTATCTGCTGCTGATCTTCCTTAAGCTTTTTGTCAACTACCTTGCTTGATGAATCACTTGAACTTCCGCAAGATGCAAATGCTGAAAGCGAGCAAACAGCAAGGGCAAATGCCAAAACTCTTTTTGCATTATTCATAGCCATACCTCCGAATATTACTTTCTTCTCTTTGCAACGATCACTGCTGTGCCGGCAAGAGCGATAACAGCAAGTGCTCCGCCAACAGCCGCACCTGTTTCTGCTGCCTTAGATGTATCGTCAGATGCTTTTGAAGATGTAGCCGCTGCTGCAGAAGTCTTGCCTGCATCTGCCTTAGATGAAGAAACATCTTTCTTTGACGTATCAGCCTTTGAGCTTGAAGTATCAGACTTTGAATCTGCCTTTGAAGCATCTGTTTTTGACTCTCCGCCCTCGGGAGATGCAACACCGAAATCAAGCGTCATTGAAAGCGTGCCGCCGTTGAAAGCGCCTTCCTTCTCCCAGCCAGCGACCTCAGGGCAAGCTTTCTTTGTTACCTCGCCTGTTTCATCATTGACCTCGTCAGTTGGTCTGATATGTATTCTTATTCCACCCTCTGGGTCCTCGTCCAATGAAGTGATAGAATTAAGCGAATCAAAAACCGTTGTTGTGCCGTCCTCGGCAACGAACTTTGCGTCAGATATCTTAACGTCCACAGGATAAACACCATCAGGAAGATTAGCCACCATAACGCCCATATCTCCAAGAGTTCCCTTGCCTGACATTGTCTTGTCGGTGATAACTTTGCTTATCTTATATTCAACAGTTATCTTGCCAGCATCATCGATGCCTACCCAGTCGCCCTGATTCCAGGTCCAGTCCTGACCCATATAAAAGCCCATTGCTCCGATAGAGTAATATGAGTCATTCATTTTTGAGTCCTCCTCTGACGGGTGAACAACATCGCCTAGCTTTGCTGCCGAAACAGAAACTGACATCATTGTTGCTGCGAGAACCGCTGCTGAAAGACCTGCTACAAATTTTTTGATCTTCATAACCTTTTCCTCCTATTTTTCAATAAAATTTTTCGCTAAAAGCAATTTATTTTGTTGTTTCTGTATATATTATAACTATGTAAACGTTTTGTTTATATCAAAAACGTAACATAAATATCATAAAAGTGTTTAATATCAAATTTATGAAAGATTATAAATATATGAAAACAGACCCACTTGATATTCAAGCAGATCTGTTTATTCGGAAGTTATTATAAGAAAGTGACTATGAATTATTATGTTTATATTATACGCTTTGTTTTAAAACTATTATATCAATATTTAATTATTTATATCAAATAATTATCGTAAATAGAATTTTATGAGCAAACATCAATTTATGAAACTAAGCATAAAAAAACAAGCTCGGCAAACGTGACCGAGCTTGTCCAAAAATGGAGTTATATTAAGAAATGATCTATTAAAGATACTTTACCAGTTCATCAAGAACGCTGTCAAGATGTCCGTCAATAAAGCCATAGTCAACACCCTTATATGACCAAGCCGCTCTTCCGATAGAACATTTCTCAAAGGCACTGCTTATATCCTTGTACCAGTTAAGAGTATTTTCAGCAGATGCAAGATTTATAACACCGTATTCGCCGCAATACATAGGAACATTTCTTTCCTCTGCGACCCTTACAGCCTCAGCAAATCTTCCCATAAAATAATCAGGCGTAAATTTCTCTGTCTTGACCTCCTCGTATGTCTGCATATATTCAAGACCAAGACGCTTTATCTCACTTCTGTATTTTGGGACGCTTCCCGGATAATCGATTCTGAAATCTCTCGGCATCTCATCTACCCAATAGGCAGCCTGATGAGTGAAAAGAAATGGGTCATAGCAATGGAAAGTATAAACTATATGCTCGTCATAAGGCTTATCAAGGTCTTTCATTGAATCAATAGAGTTGTTCCAGTAGCTGCCCACAATGATATTTATATCAGAGCTGTATTTTCTAATAAGCTTTATGGCATTTTCAACGATAGCATTCCACTTTTTGCTGAACTTGGGATCAGTTACCTCATTGAGAAGTTCAAAAGAGACCCTGTCAGAATATTTGCTGAAACGCTTTGCAAACTCTTCCCAAAGGTCATAGAATTTCTGCTGAAGCTCAGCGTTATCAAAGAATCCGCTTTCAGCCTGAGCCTTGTCAAAGAAAAAGCCCATTGTCTTATGGAGATCAAGTATCATATTGATACCGTTATTTCCGCACCAATCTATACATTTCTGAACATAGTCGAAACCGCTCTCTATAAAGCCGTTTTCGTCCTGAAAGATATTATAATCCACAGGCACTCTAACGTGGTCACAGCCCCAGCCCTTTATACGCTTGATGTCCTCCTCTGTAATAAAATTATCAAGATGTTCCTTACTGTAATCGCATTGTGACAGCCAGCCTCCGATATCGATGCCGTGCATATAGCCATTAAATCTTCTCATATTTTTAACCGTCCTTTCTGATTCTAGTTTTATTTGCAATTATATCGTAACACTATATGACCGGAAATTATATCATAATTTTAATATTCGTGTAAAAATCGTAATGTTATTATGACGTTTTAAAAATATTTCTCTAAACTATTGACATACATTACGTTGCACATATAAAAATGCCTTTCTCAGATTAGCGGATAGGCTGTACATAAAGTGACACAAAAGCAAAACCGCCGTTCAGGCTAGTTCCCGAACGGCGGTTTTTTTATAGACATATTGTCATATACGGCGGAATACAAACTATATCCTCTTTGAAACAAAGATTACGTGGATGAATGACATAGCATTCTCCGATCCTTGCCTTATACTTCTCCCTAAAGCGTTTCAAGGACTCTATGGAATATCGCTTGCCGGACTTAACTTCAATAGGATACATTTTGTATTTCAGCTTACTGTTGTTGGAAATAAGAAAATCTATCTCAATATCGTTTCGGTGCTTTTCAGTGTTGTAATGTGTATAGAAATACAGCTTGTGACCGTTTGCCGTCAGCATCTGGGCAATGGTGTTCTCGTAAAGCATACCCTCATTCATGTTCAGCTTGTCACCGAGTATCTGCTTGTAGACCTCATCTTCAAGCAGTTCGTTCTCATCGAATGCGTGGCTTACGAGCAGCCCAGTGTCACCAAGATAACACTTTACATAACTTCTGTTTTCGTTGATCGACAGCCCAACATTCGGATCGTTGCATAGAAAACACTCATTGGATATCATAGAATCTGACAGCCAAAAAAATGTTTCTTCATACTGATCCGCCGTACTTTGTGCGACAACATTACTGAACACCACACGCTTTTCGTGCTGAGAAAGCAGTCCCGGTATCTGATCAAATATGGTAAGCACCTTGCTGCGATACCTTGCATCGATCTTCATAATATCGCTGCGATAGAGTGCGAGTATATCACGCTTTTCAACGTCAGCTTTATCAAAATCCTTCCTGCTTTCAAGAAACGCAATAACACTCTGCGGCATACCGCCCACAAGCATATATTGCTTAAAAAGCAGCATTGCCTTATGGTGCAGCTCGTTTTCAAGGGGTTCTCTGTCTGCAAAGCATTTTCTGATATAGCCAATGATCTGCCCCTCACCCAAAGCATCGCAAAACTCCTCAAAATCCAGCGGATACATATTCAGATGACGTTCCTCCGACGGAATGACGATGTTTTTTACATTCTCCTTGATGGAGATCAGCGAGCCTGTTTCGATATAGTCATATCTGCCGTCGGCAACGAGATATTTAATACATTCTCTTGCCTTTGGGTACATTTGCACCTCGTCAAAAATTATAAGCGACTCACGTTCAAACAATTTCACACCATAATATGTGGACAGGAGCATAAAAAACGTGTCGAGGTCATTCATATGCTTTTGAAAATAGCCCTTGACCTCATCGGGACATTTTGCAAAGTCGATCAGGATATAGCTCTTGTACTCGTTCTTGCCAAACTCCTCGCAGATAGTAGACTTGCCGATACGTCTTGCACCCTCGATAAGAAAGGCTTTTTTACCATTCAGTTCTTTTTTCAGCGTCAGTAGTTTATTATACATTTTACGCTTTAGTATCATAACAACACCTCACTTTGATAATACGCAGGTTAGAATATATTCTCAATTTCGATAATACGCAAGTTTACATATATCTTATGATCGTATTATACGCAGGTTTATAGCTATTATACCACACTTTGCAAATTAAATCAAGGGATAAATCAAGCAGCTTTTGCCGGTTTGGTGTGGTTGACAGTTCAATTATGCCGTGGTATAATATTTCAATACTATGAATAAAAAATAATGCTGACAAACATCATCAGCATAACAATTAAGAGCCAATACTAATAAGGGGCGATGCAAATGGTCAATATTGATAACTTCAAGAAATTGGAGAAGGAATATGGCATCTATGGAAGTTGGGCGATTTGGACAGAGCCTGATGTATCACCAAAATCAAATACGGGAGATATGTCATGGGTAAATGATGATTTGCACGAAAAAGTTGGTACTGGATTCGTTTTTGTTGGATTGAATTGTGCTGATGGACACGGAAATCAAAATCAAGATGGTAAAATAAAGTGGAAGAATTTCCATAGTGATTACCGTTTTCAGAATGACTACAAATTACGGTTTGCATTAAAAGAAACGCCATACTGGGGATCATATATCACTGATATCATCAAAGATTACTTTGAAACTGATTCGTCAAAAGTTGCCTTATCAATAAAAAAAATCCTGAGTTTGTACAAAAAAACATTAAACTTTTTGAACGAGAATTGGAGTTGATAGGACATAAGAACCCTGTGATCGTGGCAATGGGGGGAGCATCTTATAATATATTGCAACGATATTTGGGTGACAGGTACACCGTGATAAAGGTAAAACATTACGCATATCGCATTAGTAAAGAAAAATACCGGGAACAAGTGCTTGATACTTTAAAATCTGTAAAGTAGAGATAAAGTACAGTAAACAAAAGTTTCAATTAAAATATCATATCGAAATGGCTAAAAATCAACCGCCGCAGGTCACGCATTTGTGACTTGCGGCGGTGTTTGTGATTAAACAAAAGTTGAGGGTACTTTTTATTACGGAAATTTTTGGCTAGGCATTTTTTTGTTATCACCCTTCATCTTGGCCGCTTTTGTTATGCAATTACAAGTCAGCATTCGACACAAGTAAAATTTTAGAGAGCCTTGTTGCATGGTGGATAAAAATATGATATACTTAATTTGGAAACGGATGATATTCTGAAAGTGGAGACAGGAAGGAAGTGATTGTATGCTGCCGATATATATGGCATTGATCGTCCCCGCCCAACAACCCACCACCCTACCCAGCCAACTCCAAATAGAGTAAACTAGAATTATCTAAGTAAGTCGAACCGGAGTTGATCAGAATGAACGAAATAGTAAGGATAAAGAACGAAGTCAGACTAAAGCAATGGGCTGAAATGGTCAGGCAAAGAAATGAAAGCGGCTTGAACGTTTCACAGTGGTGCAGACAGAATGGCATAAATCAGAAAACCTATTACTACCGCCTGAATCGGGTGCGTAAGGCTTTGTGCGGCGAAGTTGAAAAGCATGAGATCGTTCCGGTAAGTACTGAACCGGAAATCGCAGTATCACACAAACAGATATCTTTGTCCGTAGGAAACGTAGTCGTCAATCTGCCCGATGATTTCAATGAGGACACTCTGAAACGGCTGCTGGGAGTTCTTCGATGATAGGTGATGTGAGCCATGCGAAACATATCTACATCGTATGCGGATATACCGATATGCGCAAAGCAATAGATGGTCTTACTGCTATCGTTCAGCAGAATTTTGGACTTGATGTATTCTCCGGGAGTTTGTTTCTGTTCTGCGGAAAACGATGTGACCGCATCAAAGCTCTGATCTGGGAAGAAGACGGATTCGTCCTGCTGTATAAACGTCTTGAAAGCGGAAAATACAAATGGCCGAGAGATTCAAATGAGGCTAAGTTGATAACTCAGAAAGAATTTCGCTGGCTGATGGAAGGTCTTTCGATAGATCAAAAAACAGCCATCAAACCTGCAAAGAAAGGAAAAGTGTGCTGAGTTTTCAACAGAAAAAATGAACATATTTGTTGATATATATTCTATGCCCGAAACGTCTGATTTTAATAGACTTTTCGGGCTTTTTATGGTAAAATATATACGGTGAGATCTTACTTTTGGAGGCGAGTGCAGTGATAGAGAAAGGTAATATGACAGACGCAGAATATATCGCTGTACTTGAAAAAGAGATCAGAAAGCGTGATAAAAAGATCGACAAATTAGAGGTTGAAAATGAATGTCTCAGAAAAGATAATCATATCTTCCTTGAAGCACTGATACTCTCTAAGCATAAAATATTCGGAGCATCAAGCGAGCGAACCGAATGTGAAGATCAGCAATCTTTCTTCAACGAGGCCGAACAGGAATATGCAGAGAAAACGGAAGAGCCTGTAAAGAAGGATGTCAAGGGTTATGTCAGAAAAAGTGCAAAGACAAAACGTGATGAGATCATAAAGAACATCGAGACCGAGGTCATCACCTGCACTATCCCCGAAAATGAGCAGATATGCCCTCGCTGCGGAAGTAAGATGAAGGTCGTTGGCAAAAAATATGTCCGTGAAGAGGTAGAGCTTATCCCAGCAAAGCTGGTTGTAAAGAAATATTACAGTCTTACTTACGGCTGCAAAAAGTGCGAAAGAAAGAATATACCCGTGTTCCTGCACGGACTTGTGCCGGCACCTGTATTGCCACATTCTCTTGCATCTGCGTCAACGGCTGCGTGGGTGATATACCAAAAGTACGTCAATGCTGTTCCGCTGTACCGTCAGGAAAAGGACTGGGAACGTCTTGGATATGTACTCAGCAGAACAACTATGGCAAACTGGGTCATCAGATGCAGTGAGGATTATTTCAGCAAATTTGTGGCAAGACTCAAAACTGAGATGCTGAAAGAAAAAATCCTTCACTGCGATGAAACATACGTCAAGGTCCTCAAGGAAAGAAACGTTTCCTCCGAAAGCAAGCAATATATGTGGGTGTACCGCACCGGCAAGCATTCAAGCAAGCAGATCGTGATCTATGACTACAACAAGTCGAAATCTGGCGACGTGCCGAAAGCGTTTCTCGGAGATTACGACGGTTATCTCCACACAGACGGTTATTCGGGTTACAACAAGCTTAATAAAGTCACTCATTGCAATTGCCTTGCTCATGTTCGCCGCAAGTTCCACGAAGCGATTATTGTGGACAGCGAAGACAGCATAGCTAAGACGGCAAGAGACTTTTGTGACAAGCTTTTTGCAATAGAGTCCGAGCTTGATAAGCTGACAACAGAAGAACGTTTTAAAGAGCGTCTGACACAGGAAAAACCCGTGTTTGAGGCTTTCTGGTCATGGGCTGAAAAAGTCGCACCTACAGTTCTTCCGAAAACGCAGCTCGGAAAGGCTTTTGAGTATGCATTCAAGCGCAGAGAGTATCTCGGGAATTATTTCAAAAACGGCGACTGTGCTATTTCAAACAACGCAGCGGAAAATGCGATTCGTCCGTTCACAGTCGGCAGAAAGAACTGGCTGTTCAGTGATACTCCGAACGGAGCAACAGCCAGCGCTGATATATACAGCATTGTTGAGACAACAAAAGCGAACAGGCTTGATGTTTTCAGGTATTTTGAGCTGATTCTTACCGTTCTTCCCAGCATGGAGTTTCTGACCAATCCGGATATTCTGGAAGAACTGATGCCGTGGAATATATCTGTGCAGAAAATCTGTAAAGCAATATGAGTAATCCTCGAACCGCAGCTTGGGGATCTTTTATTTAGGGGCGGTATGTTATTAGGCGGGTACCATTGATCGATGATGAGGAAGATAAAAAGGCTTTTGAAAAGCTGTATAATAAATACAAAAATAAAGTTCATGCAATATCCTTGAATATATTAAAAAATGAACAACTTGCTGAGGAATCAACTTCTGACACTTTTTTATCGTTGGCTAAATGTTTTCAAAAAATTAAACATTTAGAATATCACAAATTGGATTATTACATTGTCATAACTAGTAGGAACATGGCAAAGAATATATCTAAAAAGGAAAAAGAAAATTTAATGACGGTTTCCTACGATGATGATTCTTATTTTGTAAATGAAAATATGTCATGTTACGAATTTGAATTTTTGAAAGGTTGCATAAAGAAACTGAAAGTTGACGATCAAGAGATTCTTTATTTAAAGTTTTCGTGTGGACTTGAATATTCTGAAATTTCAAAAACGCTTGGCATTACATCTGCCACAGCAAGAAAACGTCTGCAGTATGCCAAAAACAGATTGAAGATATTACTTGAAAAGGGTGATTTATAACATGAATAATTTTTCATATTTTTCAAAAGCTCTCGATGAAGTCGTAGATGCCAGATTGGATGATTATGTTGAAACTCTTGAAGTAGACAAACGATATGAATTTTCGGAAAAGTACAATAAAAAAATAAACAAACCTATAAAACACAGAGAAAAGCCCTATTTTACTCTGATATGCACGACCGGCAGACGTGTTGCTTGTTGTGTTGCAGCATTGTTGATCCTATCATTTTCTTCGCTTAGCGTAAAAGCTGTGAGAGAGGCAGTTTGTGATTTCTTTATGAATATTTTTTCAGACCATACGGAGATTATAGCAGACAGTGAAATTGAGAATTCATATCCGCATTCGATTGACGAGGAATATCATATATCTTCACTTCCAAATGGATTTAAACAAGTCGACTATGATAAAATGGAAAATTCAATTATAATAACATACTTCAAGGATGATGATTATATCTTTTTTGAACAATACACAAAAGATGCATATCTTAGTAATTATGATAATGAACAGTCAACATTTGAATCATATACAGATGAAAACGGACAAGAGTATCTAGTTCATAATACAGATCATGATCATACATTTATATGGGACAATGGTAAATATATTTTTGAAATATGCAGCAACTTAGACAAACGATCTGTGTTGGAATTGTGTGAATCCACAAAAATAAAGTAAATTAATAAAAACATATCACAAACAAACAATTTTCATTGTCATAGTAGGTGTAGGAGAAAATAAATCTCTTGCACCTATTTTTTGTGAAAGGAGGAACTTACATATATGAAAAAAGTGATATCTACAATTATATCGGTTGTTATTATGCTATGCCTATCACTTACAGCTTTTGCCGAACCCGAACTGCAAACGCCTTCTGACGATGACATTTCTGCTTGTTATTTATACACAGATAAAATATCAGGTACATTGTCAATCTCCAACAAGACTGTAACTTGTAAATCCACTGTACGTGGTATTTCAGGTACAACTACTAAAATCGTTATAACTCAAACACTTCAGAAGAAAAATGGATCTTCATGGACTAAATACGGTAGTTGGACCAAAACATTCAACAGTTGGTATGCGATTTATTCAAATTCCAAAGAGTCTTTAAGCAACGGTACATACCGAGTAAAGACAGTTGCTAAAGTCTATAAAGGCTCTGCCTATGAAACAGTTACGGCTTATAGCAAGACTGTTTCGTGTTGATGAGCGTTGGTTGTAGTTTAAAGGCGCTGAGTCCAATGAAGATGTGAATATTTATTATGCACAATTATCCGTTGTAATAATTGTGTGATATGATAAAGTTAAATTACTCTGCAACAAAACATTGACATTCAAATATTTGGATGTTATAATATGAAACAAATGATATTTATGAAAAAGTTTGTAAAGAGAATCGCAACTATGGGTGCTGCTGTTATGATGATGAGTTCTATGGCTATTGGGGCTAGTGCATATAATTCCGGAGATACATATTCAAGTGCGACGTGGACAATAAGTGCAAAATACACACAAAGCACTAAATCTATAACCAAGACTCTTAAAGCTGGCAATAAAGTTAAGATCAACAACGGTACAACAAAGAATGTTATTATAACAAGTTGGACTGGGCAAGATGAGGTGCTCTATTCTAATGTTACGTTTAGTTCACCAAATGGCAGCAATAAAGTAACGATAGATAAAAGAGACAATTATGAGTATTTTATAACGATGACATCGTCATATAAACCAACAGCAGAAGTGAAGAATAAAATCACACTCAATAATTATGATGAGGATGATATAAAAGCTTCAGGATACACAAGAACGCCTAAATAATGTGCTATGGCTGCTGCTTGTCGGCAGCCATTTTTATAAAAGGAGCAACGATGAAAGAAATATTTAAGATATTTGTACTTCTTGTGATGATATGTACGTTTACAGCCTGTGCAGCAGGCGGTAAAACCAGTGATACAAAAGATATCAGCATAAAGCTTGAGAGCTTTTCTGATGTAAAAAAAGATATTTTGTCAACTGATACAGAGTATGAAAATATTTCTGTACCGACTGAAACACTTCAAGCCTTGGCAAATGATCTGCCGGAAAAGGCTGAACTCGCTGACCTAAAGCAGGTGAACGATCGTGAGCAGTGTTTCGGTAAAATAAGGCCGCTGTTTATTTCCGACAAGGACTATAAGAAAGAGTATTATCAGGGCTTTGACAGTTCTTTTCCTGCCGGCAACGTTTATGATGACACAACGTACTATTTAAATGTTGCATCAAATGGAGGCATCGGATTTCTTTCTAAAGAATCTGCCTATGACTGTGAAACGATAAAAACAGTTTTTGTAGACAGACCCTATGAAGACGAAGAGTATGTTCTTGGCGGACAGACGTATAAACTCAGTCAGGGCGTTGAGTATGTAGACGGCTTTTTGCAGGCTTTGACCGACAGCGGATTTGGAAATATGAAAATAGCTTACGTTGATGTATTGAAATACGATCAGGAAAATGCTCTGCTTTTTCATATTCAAAGAACCGTCGATGGAATCGCCCTGAACGATTTCTTTTATAGCGACGGGGATTTTGATGAATATCCGTATTTTGGAGCAAAGCTGTATATGACCGCTCCAAACACCGTAGGAGAGTTCTTGGGAGATCATGGCTTTTGCGAGCTTGACGGCTCTGCGGAAAGTGTCGATAAATGCGTTACCTTAGAAAGTGCTTTAGATATATGTGAAAATACACTTGCGGCAAATCATAAATATACAGTCAATAAAATAGACCTCGGATATATGCAGAATGTTGTTAAAGCAAACGGTGAACCATGGAACAAGGATAGCGACGGACAGTTCTATTTTCAAGGTGATACAAAATATAAAACAGAGCTTGGCTGGTTTATATGGCTCGACACCACCACAGACAATGAACGAATGGTATTTGTCAATGCTCTGAATGGAGAAGCTTTGGTACTGTTCAACAATGCAGATGTTTCGGAAAACTGAGGATAGAACATGAATTTCAATAAGTGTCTGAAAACACAGCTTTATAAAATGCTCATCAGCCCTGTGCCTGTAATATGTGCCATTATGATATTTGGCTTGTGCTGTATAACAAATGTTTACACCGATGCAGACGGCGGAAAAGGCTATTCAGTATTGACCATACTGCTTTTGTGTGACCCCACAGAGGCTGTTGAAGGAAATTCTGTCGTTCGTGAAAATATCATTCGTGCAGCTATGAGCAGCTGGCTGATAATGTTTTCGCCTGTTGTATGCGTTCTGCCGTTTGTTAAAAGTGTTTCAGCAGAGAACAGCTCGTTAAAGCGGTTTGAAATGCAACGCAGCGGAAAAATTGCTTTTGCTGCATCAAGACTTGTGTCGGCGGTGCTTACTTCAGCGGCGGTACTTTGTCTGGGATACGGGCTTTTTGTGATATTTACAGTAATTATGTTTCCGTCTGTTATGGATACGAACAGTCATTCAGCTGCGGCAGTGCTTCATTCAATGAGTATAGGCTGCTTTTATTTGAGCCGAATGGCAGGTGCTTTTATAATAGGAGCGTTAAGTGCATTGCCTGCATATATCATCTCTGTTTTCAGCAGAAACAAATATATGATGACTTGCATACCGTTTATGTTCTTTTATTTTTACAACACTCTTATAAACAGACTTTCAAAAGGGTTTTCCGCCAATGTCGGAAAGATCGTCAGCTTATTTTCATTCAACGGGATATTCCGAGCCATAGAAAACGGCATGACTGTGTATGTGATCTTAGCCGCAGCCGTATTGATGATACTTGCGGCGATAATTGGCGTCAGCTTCTTGCAAAGGAGGTATGACTGTTGTGAGTAAAACAAGAATAAGGGCGGTATGGGGGACGGCACAAAGTGAATATATCAAATGGATATGCAGTTCAAGAATGTTGATATTTCTATGTGCATTGATATTCATAGATCAATTTGCCGTAAAGCCGTTAGTTGAGATATCAAAACAAACAGGCGTTAAACTTGGTCTGTTTGAGCCGTTTATTGCAATAACCAATTCAGACGTACTGCTGATGATAATGCCCATAGTTTTTATTACGCTTATAGGAGATTTTCCTAAAAACGATGGAAATATGCTGTTTTGCGTGCAGCGCACATGGCGTGTTAATTGGCTGCTTGGGCAAATGCTTTTTCTTGTTATGTCTTCACTTACATTTATGCTTGGAGTTATACTCAGCACGTTTCTTGCGGCGGCAGGTCATTTGCAATGGAGCGAACAATGGTCGGCAACAGTCACAGATTACAGCAGGCTCTTTCCCGAGAACGCCGATAGCTTTGCTGCAAATCTTATTCCTGAAAATCTTTACTACCAATATGTACCGCTGCGGTCGGCAGGCAATTCTGCGGTGCTGATATTTCTGCTGTTGTTGGTGTGCGGTCTTATTATGCTCGTTTTTGCAGAGCTTAGGCAAAAGCTTCTGGGTGTAGGCATAAATGTCTTTTTACTTCTGGCAGGCGGTGCGGCAATATACCTTGAAACGCCGATACGCTGGGCTTTTCCGTGTTGTAATGCCATAGTGAAAACGCATTTTACAAAGTTCTTCAGGCAGCAGATATATGAAATATCTTATTCCTACATATATTTCTTTTCAATCATAGTATCTTTGATCTTGCTGTCATTAGTTTTGCTACGGAAAACTAATTTTCTGACGGCTGGGGAGGAATGATAATGGATATCATAGGAGTTAGCAACGTGTGTCTTACTCTTGGCAAAACGGAGATACTAAAGCATATAAATGTGTCCTTTGAGGAGGGCAAGATACACGGACTTATCGGCAGAAACGGCAGCGGAAAGACAATGCTTATGAAGTGCATATGTGGTTTTATCAAGCCCACGAGCGGTGAGATTATCGTTGACGGCAAGCAGGTGGGCAAGGACGTTGACTTCCCGAAAGATATGGGTATCATTATTGAAACACCTGGGTTTATACCGTATTACAGTGGATACAAAAATCTCAAACTTCTTGCGGGGCTGAACAACAAGATCGGCAAAGAAGAGATACGAAACAGCATGAAACAAGTGGGGCTTGACCCTGACTTAAAGCGTCACGTTCGCAAATACAGTCTTGGTATGAGGCAGCGTTTGGGTTTGGCACAGGCTATCATGGAAAACCCGAAGATACTTATTCTCGACGAGCCGTTCAATGGTCTTGACAAAGATGGCGTAAAAGAAATGCGTGAGTACCTGCTTTCATATAAGGAGCAGGGCAAGACTATCCTTATTTGCTCTCACTCAGCGGAGGATATTTCTGTGCTGTGCGATACTGTGCATGAAATGGATAAGGGTGTTATTGAGGGGGTAAGGTGACATAGACTGAGTAAGTATGGATTCGTACAAACAGATATCAGGAGCCGATATTGATAGGTTAAAATTAGGACTATTCTAAATAGGATAAGCTGCCACAGTTTTTCTGTAGCAGCTTATTTTTGTTTGTGCTATTTCTTCTTGCGAAGATATCCGTCATCATCATATTTCTTAGCTATATGCTGTGCAGCTTGCCAATCGTCCCATTTGTCTACAGCCTTATCCCAAATTGTCATATATTACAACATGTTTTCTGAAAAAGTTTACATTTATCAACATGGAAGTTGAAATAGCCTACTTTTTTTATAATTATTTTTAAATTACGCTGAAATGGTGCGTAATAATTGGCTTTATTTACATTGGGTTTTACATACGCTGATGAAGGGTGATAAGGCGGTCGAGGTGAGTGAAAAACTGCCCGATTTTTCGTTGTTCATTTAATGAAGTGTATGGTATTTGTATTTCACTAACTAACTGTTTATTTAATCCACCTCTTGTTCCGTCGCCTGATGATACTTTTCTTAATTCATCATACCTGCTTTCAAGATTTGAAAATACAAATTCGGGACAAATATCAGGTGCAAAAGTCATAGCAGCAATAGATTGATTTGTGCTAAGAGAAATACGGTTTATTGCGACAGTTCCACGAGTTTTTCCTTGCCCAGCCAATGCAATAAGTACAGAATTTTGCTTAATCATTCTTGCACTAGAATGATTAAGCCCTTCGTTTGATATTTTATCATCTGTATATGTAATGTACTTTTTATGAACCTCACCAGATGAAAGCCAAGGCACTTGTTTAGGATTCCAATATTCATTTATAGCCGTACTTGGAGTGCCACCAGTGGAAATCATAGCAACATTACTAACCTCACGCTGTTCCCAAGTATGTTTAAAAGTAAATATAGACTAACATAGTGTATATTTCAAAATTCTTGTTTATTTTTTAGATTTTTAGCTGTGTAGTATTGAAATTTTGTACAAATTGTAGTATAATATTCCTTGCGGGAGTTTACACAGGTTTCGAGTGTAAGTCATAATCAAGCAAGAATATTTAGGAGAAGTTATATATGAACAAACAACAGCTGGCAAATAAAATTTGGGAATCCGCTAATAAAATGCGTTCAAAAATAGAGGCAAATGAATATAAAGACTATATTTTAGGTTTCATTTTTTACAAGTACCTGTCCGATAAGGAAGTAAAATTCTTGAAAGACGAGGGGTATGATGATGAATTGCTCAAAACCGTTACTGAGGAAGATGAGGAAACGGTCGAGTATATTCAAAAGAATATTGGATATTTTATTGGCTATAATGATCTTTTTTCAACGTGGCTCGATATGGGCAAGGACTTTAGCGTAGATAATGTTACTACCGCCCTATCAGCATTTAGCAGACTGATTTCAAGCACTCACAAAAAGGTCTTTGATAAAGTATTTGATACTCTTGAAACGGGTCTTTCAAAGCTTGGAGATACTTCAGGTGCAAGAACTAAGGCTATCAGCGGGCTTTTACAGCTTATCAAGGATATTCCTATGGACGGAAAACAGGACTATGATGTTCTTGGCTTTGTTTATGAATATTTGATCGAAAAGTTCGCCTCAAATGCGGGCAAAAAGGCAGGCGAATTCTATACACCTCATGAGGTCTCTGTGCTTATGTCAGAGATCGTAGCAAACCACCTCAAGGGCAAGGACGAGATAAAAATATATGACCCAACAAGCGGTTCAGGTTCTTTGCTTATAAATATCGGCAAGAGCGTTTCTAAGTATGTTACAAATTCGGATAATATCAAATACTATGCGCAGGAGCTTAAAGAGAATACTTACAACCTTACCCGTATGAACCTTGTTATGAGAGGTATCAAGCCGTCAAACATCACAACACGCTGCGGAGATACACTTGAGGAGGATTGGCCTTATTTTGATGACAGCAATCCGTCGGAAACTTACGAGCCTCTTTATGTAGATGCAGTCGTCTCAAATCCGCCTTATTCACAGCCTTGGGATCCGTCAGGGAAAGAGGCAGACCCTCGTTATGCAAGGTTTGGTCTAGCCCCAAAGGGTAAAGCCGATTATGCGTTCTTGCTGCACGATCTTTATCATATTCGTCCTGAGGGTATTATGACTATCGTTCTTCCTCACGGGGTGCTGTTCAGAGGCGGAGAGGAAGGCATAATCAGAAAAAATTTGATTGAGAATAATCATATTGACACTATTATCGGACTTCCGGCAAATATATTTTTTGGAACTGGAATACCGACAATTATTATGATACTGAAACAAATGCGTGATAATAACGACGTGCTTATTATAGACGCCTCCAAAGGATTTGTGAAAGACGGCAAGAACAATAAGCTTAGAGCGTCTGACATCAAACGTATTGTTGATACGGTGTCTGCAAGAATAAGCGTACCGAAGTTCTCAAAGGTCGTTTCTCGTGATGAGATAAGACAAAATGATTACAATCTCAATATTCCAAGATATGTTGACTCTTCTGAAAGTGCGGAGACTTGGGATATTTACGCCTCTATGTTTGGCGGTATCCCTGTGAATGAAGTTGATGGTCTTGCGGAATATTGGAACGCTTTTCCGAATTTAAGAGAAGAATTGTTCAAGACGAGCGATACACCATATCTTCAGCTTGCCTGCGATGATATTAAATCAGCAATTTGCAAGAGCAACGATGTAATAAAATTTGAGCAGGCATATGAGCAGGCATTTAACGGATTTGAAGATCATCTGCGTAAAGAGCTTATTGAAAATGCTGAGACTGTTGAGGTATCAAAAGAGGAAACCGCAATAAGCGAGAATATCTTTGCACGGTTGGCAGACATTCAGTTGGTCGATAAGTATGAGGCTTATCAGCTTCTTGATGATGAATGGGGAAAGATAGCCGTAGACCTTGAAATAATCCAAACAGAGGGCTTTGAGGCAACCAGAAATGTTGACCCGAACATTGTGATGAAGAAAAAAGACGGCAAGGAACAGGAAACGCAAGAAGGTTGGGTAGGACACGTTATTCCTTTTGAACTTGTTCAGACAACACTATTGTGCGAGGAGTATAACGCTCTTAAAGCCAAGGAACGCTGCCTTGCTGAGATCCCGTCAGAGTATGAACAAATTATTGAGGATATGACGGAAGATGAAAAAGAGACCTGCAAAGAACAGCTGACTGAGGACAATAGTGCATTTATCATCAAGGAAATTTCTAAAAAGATAAAGGCTTTGAAGAGCGAACCTAAGTCAGATGAAACTCTTGCACTGATTGAAAAGCTTTCAAAGGTCGAGGCTTTTTCTAAAGAAGAAAAGGCGTTGAAATCGCAGATAAAGACCGAAACTGCGGAACTTCACGCAAAAACCAAAACCACTATCGAGGGGCTTTCTGACGAGGAGGTCAAAACACTGCTTGAGATAAAATGGATAAAGAGCCTTGTCGATAACCTTTATTCTATCCCTTCGACGATCGTTAACGGCCTTGTTTCTAAGATCACGGCTCTTGCTAAAAAATATGATACCACATATTTTGATATTGAAACTGAGATATCAGAAACGGAAAAAGAGCTGTGTTCTATGATTGACGATCTGTGCGGAAATGAATTTGATATGAAAGGTCTTGGTGAGTTCAAGAAACTGTTGGGAGGTGTGCAAAATGACTAAAGAAAAAGGCATACCTCAGATAAGATTTTCGGGTTTTACTGATACTTGGGAACAGCGTGAGCTAGGAGATATTGCTTCTGATATGGTTGCAGGAGGCGACATCGACAAAGACTTAATTCTTGCTGAAGGTCAGTACCCGGTAATCGCTAATGCCCTCACTGGCGATGGAATTGTCGGGTATTATGATAAAGAATATAGAGTTAATGCTCCGGCTGTTACGGTTACTGGTCGTGGAGATGTTGGACACGCAAAAGCAAGATTGGTTAATTTTACGCCAGTTGTAAGGCTTTTATCAGTGAAATCAGAACACGATGTTTTCTTTTTAGAGAACGTCATCAATACTTTGAAAATTGTTATTGAGTCAACTGGCGTGCCACAATTAACTGTACCGCAACTCGCAAAATATGAAGTGGCATTTCCTCGGCAACTTGATGAGGAAGAACATATCGGAGCTTTTTTCAAGCAACTCGACCGTCTTATCACCCTTCATCAGCGTAAGCTCGAAAAGCTTAAAAATATCAAAAAAGCGTGCCTTGAAAAGATGTTTGTATAGGAGGTATTTGTATGATCTTCAAAAAAGAGGCAGAATTTGAAGATGCTTTGATAAAAGTCCTATTTAATAAGGGCTGGTCTTCGGAAGTTATTATGTATCCAACAGAGGAAGATCTGATACAGAATTGGGCAAATATTCTCTTTGACAATAATCAGAGCATTGATCGTCTCAATGGCTGTCCGCTGACAAGCGGAGAAATGCAGCAGATAATGGAGCAAATAAAAACTTTGCGTACTCCGCTTATGCTCAATAAATTCATAAATGGCAAAACTATCTCGATCACTCGTGATAATGCCGATGATAAACTTCACTTTGGCAAAGAAGTTTCACTTAAGATATACGACCGCAAGGAGATCGCCGCAGGTCAGAGCCGTTATCAGATAGCAAGACAGCCAAAATTTAAGGCGTCCTCTAAGATATTGAATGACCGCAGAGGGGATATAATGCTTTTGATAAATGGTATGCCTGTTATACATATCGAACTCAAACGCAGCGGCGTTCCTGTAAGCGAGGCGTGCAATCAAATTCAAAAGTATTCTCACGAGGGCGTTTTTTCAGGATTGTTTTCGCTTGTTCAAATATTTGTTGCAATGACACCCGATGAAACGCTGTACTTTGCCAACCCCGGCAGTTGGGACGCATTTAATCCCGATTATTATTTTCATTGGGCAGACTTTAATAATGAGGTCATAAATGATTGGAAGGGTATTGCGTCAAATCTTATCTCGATCCCTATGGCACACCAGCTTATCGGTTTTTACACCGTTGCTGATGATACGGACGGCGTTCTGAAAGTTATGAGAAGTTATCAGTATTATGCCGCAAGTGCGATCTCTGACAAGGTTTCAAAAACTAAATGGGGCGAGGGCAATCAGCGTGGTGGATTCATTTGGCATACAACAGGTTCGGGAAAAACTATGACGAGCTTTAAGTCTGCTCAGCTTATTGCAAACTCCAAGGACGCAGATAAAGTGGTTTTTCTTACTGATAGGATCGAACTCGGAACTCAGTCATATACTGAATACAATAATTTTGCTGATGACGGCGAAAGCGTACAGAAAACGGAAAATACCTATGTTCTTATCACAAAGCTGAAAAGCTCAGCTCCTGTTGATACTTTGATAGTGACATCTATTCAGAAAATGAGCAATATCAAGAATGATGAAAACGGTCTGAACGCTCATGATATTGAAGAAATAGGCAAAAAGCGTATCGTTTTTATTGTTGATGAATGTCACCGCTCAACTTTTGGTGAAATGCTTTCTACTGTCAAAAGTACGTTCCCAAATGCTATATTCTTTGGTTTTACCGGAACACCTATATTTGAAGAAAATCAGAAGAAAATGAGCCAGACATCTACGATATTTGGCGGAGAACTTCATAGATATGTACTTGCGGACGGAATCAGAGATAAAAATGTTCTAGGATTTGACCCTAGAATGGTACAGACTTTTAAAGAAAACGACGTTCGTAAACAGGTTGCACTTGCTGAGGCAAAAGCAAACAACGTGGAGGAGGCTTTTGCTGATGAAAAGAAACGAGAAGTTTTCAATAAATATATGAATGATGTTCCAATGGCAGGATACGAAAATGATGACGGAAAGTATGTCAAGGGCGTTGAAGACTATCTTCCTAATTCACAGTATATAGAACCTGAACATCAGAATGCAGTTGTTAATGATATTTGCGATAATTGGAGTATTCTCAGTGTAAACAAGAAATTCCACGCTATTTTTGCTACAAGCAGTATTCCTGAAGCTATTGAGTATTACGGGCTTTTTAAAGATAAAATGCCAAGCTTAAAAGTGACCTGTCTTTTTGACCCTCATATCAGCAACGAGGATGGAGAATACAAAAATACTTACAAGGGCAAACCTGTGGCGTTATTTAAAGAGGACAGGCTTGTAAAGATCCTTAACGATTACAATGATATGTTTGGACAAGATTTTACTATACCTACTCACGCAAGTTTCAAAAAAGATGTGTCTTTAAGACTTGCCCATAAAGAGAAATATTCAACGATTACACGCACACCTGAGAAAATGCTTGATCTTCTTATCGTAGTAGATCAGATGCTTACAGGCTTTGATTCAAAGTGGGTAAACACTCTATATATGGATAAGATACTCCAGTATGAAAATCTTATTCAAGCAATGTCAAGAACAAATCGACTTTTCAAAAGCAATGAAAAGCCTTATGGTGTGATAAAATATTACCGCAGACCATTTACAATGAAAGCCTATATTGATGAAGCGGTAAAGACTTATTCAGGCGACAAGCCTACGGTTTTGTTTGTTGAGAAACTGCCGTATAATCTCAAAAAGCTTAATGCGATCTTTATGGATATTTCAGAAGTTTTTAAATCTTCGGGAGTATCTGATTTTACAAAGTTGCCTAATGATCACGCAGAAAAAGCAAAATTTGCACAGCTTTTTAAAGAATTCAATCATCATCTTGATGCTGCTAAGCTGCAAGGTTTTAATTGGGAGCAAGGCACTTATACATTTAATGATGAGGAAACCGGCTTAAATGAAACGATCAACTTAGACTTTGGCAGCAACGATTTTATGGCATTGGTACAGCGTTATAAAGAACTCTCCAACGGAAATGACGACGAAAACGGTAATGGTGGTTCAGACGGCGATGATGTTCCATTTGATCTTGTCGGTTATATTACTGAAATTGACACAGGCAGGATAGATGCAGCTTATATGAACAGCAGATTTGAAAAATATCTGAAAAATCTTCATCAAGCTGATGTTACAGAGGAGCAGCTGCAAGCATCGCTCGATGAACTGCACAAGTCCTTTGCTACGCTTACACAAGACGAGCAAAAGTATGCTGAGATCTTTCTGCACGATGTTCAGCGTGGAGAAGTTGTTGTCGAAGACGGAAAGACACTTCGTGACTACATAACAGAATACCAGTATAAGGCTAAAAACGATCAGATACATAGTTTCGCTGTTGCTTTCGGATTGGACGAAGATTTGCTTAAAAATATGATGCAGTTAAATCTTACAGAGGCTAATATTGATGAATTTGGTAGATTTGATAAGCTGAAACAGTCAGTAGACAAAGCTGCTGCTAAAGCTTTTCTTGAAAAAATCGATGGAAAAGCTATCATTCCGCCAAAAGTAAATATGAAAGTCGATAAAATCCTCAGAAAATTCATTTTAACAGGTGGCTTTGATCCTGATGAGGGATAAACGGTAATTAATACCCTCTAAATATACGTTTTATAAAAGAGTTAAGGTTTTTTCCTTAGCTCTTTTACTTTTCCTTGGGAACAGCGTGAGCTGGGGAAGTGCTTTTCTGAAAGAGTGGAAAGTATGCCTGATGGAGAGTTAATTTCCGTTACAATTAATGACGGAATTAAAAAGTTTTCGGAACTTGGCAGACACGATAACTCTAATGATGATAAGTCAAAATATAAAAAAGTCTGCATTGGTGATATTGCTTATAATTCAATGAGAATGTGGCAAGGTGCAAGCGGATATTCGCCTTATGAAGGCATTGTAAGCCCTGCATATACGGTGCTTTCTCCAAATAGTAATATTTATTCAAAATGTGTAGCGTATCAGTTTAAGTTACCACAAACGATACACATTTTTCAAATTAATTCGCAGGGAATTACTTCTGATAACTGGAATTTGAAATATCCTGCATTAAGTAAAATAAAAATTAATGTTTCGAGAAGCTTAGAGGAACAAAGACTAATTGCGGAGTTTTTCACCCACCTCGACCGTCTTATCACCCTTCATCAGCGTAAGCCGTTTTGTTGAAATGGAGGTAATGTAATGTTAAATAACGTTAAACATACAGACTTGTTCTGTGATTACTATGAAAAGTGGGTCGCAGTATATAAAGAAGGGGCAATTAGAAAGGTTACATTGGATAAGTACAAAATGACAATATCCTGGCTGAAAAGGCTTGTGCCTGAACTTGTTTTGCGTGATCTAAACAGAATTGCTTATCAGCAGCTGCTTAATGATTATGCGCGGTATCACGAAAGACAAACAACAATGGACTTTCATCATCAGCTTAAAGGAGCGATACTTGATGCGGTTGATGAAGGGCTTATTGAGCGTGATCCGACGAGAAAAGCAATAATAAAAGGTAAAACGCCGTCGGTCAAGAAAATCAAGTATCTTAATCAGTTTGAACTGCACACGCTGCTGACTTCGCTTGATCTTAAGTCCGGAGTGAACTGGGATTGGTTTATTCTTTTGGTAGCAAAAACAGGTATGCGCTTTTCTGAAGCACTTGCACTTACGCCTCGTGATTTTGATTTTTCCCACCAAATGCTTTCTATAAGCAAAACCTGGGACTATAAAGGCAACAGCGGTTTTCTTCCAACAAAGAACAATTCATCTGTAAGAAAGATACAAATAGATTGGCAAACTGTCATTCAATTTGCTGAATTGGTAAAGGGGCTGCCTGAGGACAAACCAATATTCGTAAAAGGCAAAGTCTATAACTCCACTGTAAATGATATACTCAGCCGTCATTGCAAAAGGTTGAATCTGTCTGAAATATCTATTCACGGTTTAAGACATACTCACGCATCGCTGCTGCTGTTCGCAGGAGTGTCTATTGCCAGTGTTGCTCGCAGGCTTGGTCACGCCAGTATGACGACAACACAAAAAACATATCTGCATATCATTCAGGAACTTGAAAATCAAGACGTTGATCTGGTAATGCGTTCTTTATCGGGACTAAGTTAATTATATAAACGTAAATTACGGCTTGCGTTGATGAAGGGTGATAAGGCGAGAAACAGTTTTAGAATACAAAAGCCATAGTAAATATAAAAAATACAACAATCCGCCGCGGGTCACATAGATTTGTGACCCGCGGCGGCTTTGCATAAAAAAATATTTTATTTCCCACAGCATTTTTTATACTTTTTTCCGCTGCCGCAAGGGCAGGGATCGTTTCTGCCGACTTTTTTCGGAGTTGTATTCTTACCCTCGATTTGAGAAAGCTGACGGAGCATATCCATTTTGAACTTCTCGGGCAGTTCGCTCATAAGGATACCTTTTCTGTATTCTTCAATATCTGCCTCTCCGCTTTTAAATGCCGCAGTTATATTTGGCCCAAAGGAAATGCTGTTGATAACTTTTTGACCGCCACGATTTGCCGATAACTCGAGGGGAGTAAAGCCTCTGTTTTGCGGCATTCGAGTATTGTTGCTCAAATCGGTGAACAGTTTGATAAAATCTTCAAGCTGACTTTTTGTCATTAGGATATTCTTTCTATCGAGCATTTTAGATACTGCGTCAAAAGGTTTGTCATCACAGGTTATTATCAGTATAAAATCGGAAATTGTATAGTTGATCTCATCTTCGGACATTTTTAGTCTTGTGCGTAAAAAGTTCGTCATTGCTCTTACATACGTAGTATCGGCAATGTACATTTCCTCTTTGTATTTAAGAAGTTCCTGTTTTGGAAGAATTTTAAGAGGTTTACCTGCCTGATGATCGGCCATATTATAATAATCTTCATAATCAATATCAACCAAGCAGGAATGAACTATCTCTCGGCCGATAGGCTTTTCCTTAGGTGCGTTAAGATACAGTTCGTCTTTAGCAAGAATGTAGTAAAAATGATCTTCGTGGCGTGCTATCTCAGAAAATGCAATGAACTCGTCCAAGGTTATCAAGCCTTTATTTTGCCTGCTGATTATTTTGTAAGCGTCTTTTAGCGGCAACAACTGATATAAATTGGCAAAAGCTTCAAAGTAATCATAAAGGAGCGACATTGTTTCCTGCGGCAGGGCAAGCTTTTTATTCATCCTTGCTATTGTACTTTCAGCGTATACTCTAGGGAATCTACTCATTGTGATCTTACCTCGATATTTTTATACTTTACTTGATTATACATTAGATCAGAATGTTAGTCAAGTGGAGCGGTAAAAATCTATTTTTTTGACATTGTCGGCGATGAACCATATAACAATTCAGCAACACTCTATCATCCAAAAGCCCTATGTAACACCTCTATCACATCATCATTTTCTAACCCATAGCTTTTCAAAGAATTGCTGTCAAATGGTTCTTGCTCTAGCGTGCCGATAAAAGCGTCAATATCTGCTTTTACTGTTGCAGGTAATTCTGATATGCTTTCAAGTACAAGTTCAGCAGCTATTCTCAAAATGTCCTTTTTGTGTTTCTTGATATCGCTGGAATCAACAGATTCTCCATTATCTTTTCTTTGTTTTAAGTCAAGATATGCCTTTGCTTTAAACAAAATAAGATACTCGGGACGGAGAACGGATAAACCATTTCGCACAACTCTTCCGTCCATCAAGGCTTTGTAATACTCATCATCAAGCAGTATTGCTGACAGGCTTGAAACAGAATCATCTATGTGAATCGGCGTTATCCCTGTCATCTCACGGAGTTCAAAATCATTTCTGCAAAATAGTTCTATCATTTTCGGGTATGTGTCATCTTCTGGTTTATCAAATCTGTAAAACTGCGGCTTTTGACCGTTCGTGGCCTTGTTTCTGTATCTGCCAATCTGAATAAACTCCCAAAGCTTTTCTCCAAACTCAGGCGTGAGAGCCTCAACGATAAGAACCATATCAAGATCTCTTGTCGCCCTAAAAGATGCGTCGTTGCTTTCAAATACAATATCACAGGCAGCACCGCCTATAAGCACATACTGTTCTTCATATCCAGCAAAATGATTTCTGAAAGTGTCTAATCCTTTTACCACACATATTCCTCCAACATTTCATTTATAGATATCATTACTCTTTCGTCCTGCTTTTCTTCATCGGTCAATGATAAAGCTATGCTCAAGGGGTCTTGTATCGACTTCTGTCCATAGTCAATGAAATAGCCAAGCTCAAGAACTACACAGCCAATTTCTTCTCCTCTGCGGATTTGTTTAAGCTTTTTTATTTCTGTGTCAGCCAGCTCTTTTTTCATCACCCCATAGGTAGGGTAGTCATTATCTGACAGCAATGAATACTCACACAAAGCAGTAATGCCGGCCTTTTTCTCCAAGTGAATGTCGCTTGGAAAAGCATATCTTCTGATAACAGGTTTTCTCAAAATATGCTGTATCTGTTCCCACAACTGCTTTATATCAGTCGGAATGGTAATAGCTCTTGACTTACCTTTTGTGTCAAGAATATTCACATTAAGGTATTCTATTTCATCAAAACATCTGCTTGCTGACGTTTTTGATACGCCCAGTTTTTCGGCAACTGTCGATACTGTTACTTTATCCCACTTTTCATATATCGCAGTAAGTATCAGCTTTTGCGTCAGAAATGAAATAAGCTCGACAGGTGCGATATCACGTTCGCCCGAATTTGAAAGCAGACAGCCAATGAACGGCAAATATATTTGCTTGTCTTTCAGCACAAAAGGGATACCGTCCTCTATAAGTTTTTCCTTTATATAAGGGGTAGCGGATCTAAGAAATAAGGCACAGTTCAGCCCTGAAATATTCTGGACTTTAGCTCTGTCTTTTCGGAGTGCAACAAGCCCGATATCGTTCTTTGGTTGAATTGCAAGCCAACCCATTCCATTGGTTTCAACATTAAAGAGATCATATCGTCCCTTAAAAGCCAGCGGAAGTTTATCGTACAAGTCGTTGTTTTCTTTGATCGTAACTATTTGTCTTAAAGTTTTTTCTAAGTATTCTTTCATATGCTCACCTTTTTATATTTGTAACGCATTTTAAGTTACAAATATAAAATAACATATTTTTATATTTGTGTCAAGCTGTTTACATATTTTTTCTCACATTATTTTATGTACAGCCTATCCGCCAATCTGAGGAGCACAAGCAGGTAATCGAGTTCGCTTTTCAACGTTGTCTGCAACGGGTCGCCCTCACGGATACGCATGGTGCGCCTTATTTCTTTAGGTATGACAACTCTGCCGAGATCGTCGATCCTGCGGACAATTCCTGTTGCTTTCATATTTATGACCTCCGTTGTTTTTTCAAAATTGCAGTAATATTATTTGCAGAGGTGGGGAATTTATGCAGGGGAAAAACGAGGTGGTGACATGAGTTTGGGGTTATTCAATTATTGTTACGTCGACTGCTTCCTTGCTTTCAACATCTGAGTTAGGCACTTCATTTTCCAATTTGTTTCTTTTGTTTCTTTTTGGAAACATTTCTCTTTCAAGAGCCTTTAACAGGTGATTACAACTTGCTCCGAAAGTAACATAAGTCAAGCCTCCAGACGTAACTCCGCCTACAATTGGAATAGTCTTACTAACCATTTTGGCGAAATTTTTCTTTGTAATGTCTATACTAAGTTTCTTACATAATTTTTCTGCTAATTGGAAAACAGCAGTTTTTGCGAGAGCCTTCTCTGCACCCTTAGTTTCTAAATGTACAGCACAATTTTTACATAGCGTTCTTAAAGCGTTGTTAGTACCTTCAGAGCATAGCATCACAGCTAGAGCTATGATTATTGGGCTTTTTGAATTATCAGATATGTTACTTATGTCTTCTATTCCATAAAGGTACATAAGTTTTTGAGCAGCTCTTATCAAATATCCCATATATTGCACAACATCTATTGACACAGTTCCTATCATTGCAACTCCACCCGGTATACCGGCGGCAGTTGAAATCAATGTTGCTTGTGCACGTTCAAATCTGATTACTCCTTTAGCTAGTTCTTTTAGTTCTTGAGCTGATACACCTGCATTGATCGGTCCTTTATTGATTATGTCACAAACATCATATTTGCTGTTTGTAAATTGTTTGCATAGAAAAGAATTTCTGTCAACTTTCACAATTGGAAGTTGAGATGCTTTATCCAATATGGTAAGGAAATAATCGTTGTTATCCATTAATATAACCCTCTTTCGTTAGGTAAACAATTTTTACACTACAATTATACCACTTTATTTCCACGATTTGTTAAGCTGGCTGCTTAGGATAACGATTACATTTTGTAAACAAAGTGTAAATTTTGCAGATATAAACGTTGATAGGGGGTGTTTTTGAAATAAGGAGTGGGGAGCGAGGGGCGTTATTTCAAAAAGTCGGGAGTTTTTGAAATAAGGGGGATGTATTGAAAAAAATATCGCCGCAGGTCACTTGTGGGGTTTTGGTGAGTTTCTGCTAAACTTACCCGACTGATTTTTTTAGCCCACAAATC
>ERZ773114.726-NODE-726-length-38413-cov-7.605350_pt1 | contig 38413 bp, 35 predicted proteins | sample MGYA00580564_ERZ773114 | MGnify/ENA primary metagenome ERZ773114 (study PRJEB29015, sample SAMEA2737836) | human gut metagenome | biome: human gut; feature: human-associated habitat; material: faeces | place: China | collected 2012 ... | reverse complement strand
ATGTGGAAAATCGGGAACTGCCAAAAAGCACTCAGAAAGTGTTAAAAATCAAAGAGTATTGAATGTCAAGACTTTATGGTTAGTTAGTCATAGTAAGTTATGGTTAGTTATAAGGCTCTAAATACAACCTTCAAAAATAATAATTAGTCTGTTGATACCATTATTGGCTTCGTGCTCCGTATTGAATCGCAATGCCCGTTCCTCCGTAAGTACGATGTGCGTTGACTTGCTTTCTACAAGGGTTGCTGTTGACGTACCAACACCTCTTTGCATTAACAAAGAGAATTATGAGGAAGGTGTTATATATTTTGTTTCTTTTAATGACGGAACTATGATCTTTCATGAAGGAGCTTTAGCTGGATTTGATGTGGATGAGTATACCCCATTAGGTTCTGAGCAAACAAAAAAGTATAAGATATATTGGGGAAATGAAAATGGAAAATTCTGGAAAAAATATGTTAGTGGTGGCGTAAGAATATATTACTTTGATGTAAACAAAGAAAGTAAAAAGAAATACGATGATATCATTAAATCAATAAGAATACGCAAGCTCTGGCGACCGAAGAGCCCAGCAAGTTCAAATGAATAGATAAAATGGGCTGAGACTTTAAAGTTATCCAAATGCAAGACAATGATATAATTTTCCTGTTGCGTATATTAACAAATTAGCCTTCTTTATATAGAGGGCGCAAAAAAACAAGTATGCAAACTCTATTATTAGTAATAATGATTTGTATTCGACTTGGTACTGCGGAGGCCGGAGACCTCCGCTACTTATAGGTTCATAGTTGAATCACTCCAAATTCCGGATGAACTTTAATTCAGTATGTGGTTATTTCTCCAGTTCATAGAACTTCACCCAGTCTACTTCCAGTTCTATTGGCAGCTGCTTTGGGTCGGCTTTGCCCACCCATGCACCCTGTATCTGCATGTCTACGAGCAGGTAATAGGGTGTGCCGAATGGGTATTGCCCCTTGTCGGTAGTCTCAATTCTTGGATATGAGAACGATGTCTTGCCGTTGATTGAGAACACGAGCGAGTCGGGCAGTATTAACTGAGCAGGTTGCGCAGTTCGTCGAGATAAATGTCCACAGTAGGGTCGTACATGCGGCGCCATACGTCGCCCAAGAACGCAGCGCCACCGAACGAGAGCTCTTTCAGCTGCGCTATATGCTCTTTAGACACGCCGCCAAGCGCATAAACCTTGTTGTCGATGAGGCTTTCTGCTGCAGCCTTGTGCAAAGCGGCGGTAGAGAAAGCCGCCTCGTATCCTGCCTTTGAGATGCTATTGAAGATAGGACTAAGGAATACGTAGTCGCTCGTGGGTTTCTTCTTCGCTACCTCCTCCAGACTATGGCACGAGCAGGATATGCTGCCCATATATCCGTCGGGAGCATGCGGACAGCGGCGGTTGAGATGCACGCCGTGAAGATGGAACTCGCCCGTCAGCGGAAAGTGGTCGTGCAGCACTATGCGGCTATGCCATCGCTCGGGAATCTGCCGTAGCAGTTCTCTGCATGCCTCAATCGTTGAGCCAGGCTTGCGCAGGTGCAGCAAGTCGAGTCCGTGACCGAACAGTCGGTCTATGAAAAGAGCCTCCCCCGACACGAAGTCGGGAGAGGTTATTACGATCCATTTCATTGTGGAAATATGTAGTGATTGGTCCGTTGGTGCAGCGGAGACAGCTGCACCCTCCCTGCTTACTTCTTCAGTTTCTCGATAATCATATCGGCAACCTTCTTGCCCGAAAGCATCATGCCGCCGAAGATAGGTCCCATGCGAGGAGTGCCGGCAACGGCAGACGAAGCCATACCGCAGACATATAGACCTGGATAAACCTCGCGTGTGCCCTCTACTACCATGCGCTCACCCTCTACAACGTCAAGCGAACGCTCGCCGATAACGCCGCCAGTCGCGGTGTCGAGCTGTATGCCGTTCTTGCGTGCTACCACCTTGCACATCTCGCTGTCGTGACCAGTGCCGTCGATGACGCACTTAGCCATGATGTTAAGCGGGTCTACGTGCAGACCTTCGCGCAGCACCGGAGTCCAGTTGACTACCACACCGCTCACCACGTTGTTCTTGAACACCACGTCCTCTACCGAGTAGCAGTTGAAGATGGTAGCGCCGGCGTGTACGGCGTGATAGAGCAGTGACGATGTGCTCTCTACAGAGTCGATAGTGTAGAGTCCATCCTCGAATGCCTGGTAGTTGATGTCGAAATCCTTGACGATGTGCATCGCCTCCTCCTGAATGACAATCTGGTTGAACATCATTGCGCCGCCCCACATGCCGCCGCCGGGAGAGAGCTTACGGTCGAACTGAGCCACTTTCAGTCCGGCTTTAGCCATATAGTAAGCGGCAACGATGCCTGAAGGACCGCCGCCAACGATGGCTACATCGAGGTCCAAATTGTTCTGAAGCTTGTCGAAATAGGTAGTGATAATACCTTTTGATACTTGTGTTTCAATCATTTTTATTAAGTATTTATTGGGTTTTTATATTCTTTTTCTTTTCTCTCAGCCGTTTTATTTGCCCTCCTGACAACTCTTGAGCGAGTGGCTGATGCGTGCAGCACAGAAGTTAGGACCGCACATCGTGCAGTAGTTGGCGTCAACGTTGTTGCTCGACTTGTAGTATTCGAGCGCACGCTCCGGGTCGAGCGCCAGGTTGAACTGGTCCTTCCAGCGGAAGTCGTAACGAGCCTTGCTCAAAGCGTTGTCGCGTATGGTAGCTCCGGGGTGACCCTTAGCCAAGTCGGCAGCATGAGCCGCAATCTTATACGTTACGACACCGATGCGTACGTCCTCCTTCTCAGGCAGAGCGAGGTGCTCCTTCGGCGTAACGTAGCAGAGCATAGCCGTTCCGTACCAGCCAATCATTGCAGCGCCGATGGCAGAAGTGATGTGGTCGTAAGCCGGAGCAATGTCTGTAACGAGCGGACCGAGCGTGTAGAACGGTGCACCATGACACTTCTCGATCTGTCGCTCCATGTTCTCCTTGATCTTGTGCATTGGCACGTGTCCCGGACCCTCGATGAATGCCTGAACGTTCTTAGCCCAAGCACGCTCAACCAGTTCGCCCATGGTGTCGAGCTCGGCAAACTGCGCAGCGTCGTTGGCGTCGTATGTAGAACCGGGGCGCAAACCGTCGCCCAAAGAGATGGCAACATCGTACTTGGCGCAGATGTCGCAGATGTCGTCGAAGTGCTCGTAGAGGAAACTCTCCTTCTGATGCACCTTGCACCACTTGGAGATGATGCTGCCGCCGCGGCTTACGATGCCAGTAAGACGAGTGTCGGCGAGGTGGATGTTCTGAAGACGAATGCCGCAGTGGATGGTGAAGTAGTCGACACCCTGCTCGCACTGCTCAATCAATGTATCGCGGAAAATCTCCCAAGTGAGGTCTTCTGCCTTACCGTTCACCTTCTCGAACGCCTGATACATAGGCACTGTGCCTACCGGAACCGGACAGTTGCGCAGAATCCACTCGCGTGTTTCGTGTATGTCGTTGCCCGTTGAGAGGTCCATCAATGTGTCGCCGCCCCATTTGCAGCTCCATACAGCCTTCTCAACCTCCTCCTGCATGCCAGAAGTGGTGGCAGAGTTGCCGATGTTGGTGTTGATCTTCACGAGGAAGTTGGTGCCGATGATCATTGGCTCCGACTCCGGGTGCTTTCTGTTGGCAGGAATCACAGCTCTGCCTTCGGCTATCTCCTTGCATACGAATGCCGGAGTGATGTGTGTCTTGATGCCAAGCTCCTCGCAGTTCATATTCTCGCGGATGGCTACATACTCCATCTCCTGCGTGATGACGCCCTGCTTGGCGAAGTACATCTGTGTCTCGCCCTCTTTGCGACTGTCTATCCACGACTGGCGCAGCTTCGGCAGACCCTTCTCCAAGTCTATTTCCACGTTAGGGTCGCTGTACGGACCGCTTGTGTCGTATACGTACACCGGATCGTTAGGCTCGACGCGACGCTCGCCGCCCTCTACTATGATGGTAGGCGTAAGGCTCACTTTGCGCATACCCACCTTAATCTCGGGGTAGAGCTTGCCGCTGAGATACACCTTCTCGGAAGAAGGATAGTTGAATTTGATATTTGTTTCCATTATCTGTTTGGTTTTATAAGGCTTATAAATTGTTTCATTTCTTCTGCAGGACTTTCAGCGTTCAGGATGCCGCCGCTTACAGCGATGCCCGTCACGCCGGTCTGCATTATGTCGGCGATGTCCGACTTCAGAATGCCGCCGATGGCTACGATGGGCAGGTCGATGCCGTGCGCTTTCATGTCGCTGACGATGCGCTCGTAGCCCTCCAGACCCAACACCGGCGAGAGGTTTTTCTTTGTCGTGGTGAAGCGGAACGGACCACAGCCTATGTAGTCGGCACCTTGTCGGTGCAGACGCTCAATGTCTTCGAAGGTGTTAGCCGTGCCGCCGATTATTCTGTCGTTGCCGAGCAGCCTACGCGCCTCGTCAACCGGCATGTCGTTCTTGCCGAGATGCACGCCGTCGGCTCCGCAGCGCTCCACAAGCTCCGCATGGTCGTCGAGAACGAACACCGCTTCGTGCTCTCTGCACAACTTGCCAATCTGTTCGGCAGCAGCCACGAACTTCTCCTCCGAGGCGTCCTTCATGCGCAGCTGAACCCATCGGCATCCGCCTTCAAGTGCCAAGCGAGCGCCCTCTACATATCCGTAGCGTTCATTGAAATGAGTAATAAACTGTATCATAGGATAATTTGTTTTTCGGGATTGAACAAATGGTTAACCGGTCCGTGACCTTCGCCGATGTGCACATCCTTGCCAGCTTCCAAGGCCTGCGAAAGGTAAGTCTTGGCTTGCGCTACAGCGTCAGTCAATGCAAGTCCGCGAGCCATGAACGCAGCGATGGCAGAAGACAGCGTGCAGCCCGTGCCGTGCGTGTTGCGTGTGGCTATCGCTTCGTGAACGAACGAGCAAACCTCGTTGTTCGGCAGGTACAGCTTGTCTACCTTCCTGCCCTCAAGATGTCCGCCCTTGATAAGCACAGCCTTGCAGCCCAATGCCAAAATGCTGCGTCCTGCAGCATCCATGTCATCAATAGAGCGGATAGAGCGGTTGGAGAGTACTTCCGCCTCGGGAATGTTCGGCGTGAGCAGGGTAGCCATAGGGAGCAAGCGACTGCAGAACGTGCCCAAAGCGTCCTCATGCATGAGCGTCGAACCGCTCGTAGACACCATTACCGGGTCGACGATGAGCTTTTGCGGAGAATACTGTTGCAGCGTGTCGGCAATAGCCAGGATAGTAGTCTGGTCGTTCACCATTCCTACCTTTATAGCCGTGGGCTTTATGTCGTCCATAACCGCCCGTATCTGTCCAGCCACTATCTCCGGCTGTATGGCTTGAATGGCTTGCACGCCCAATGTGTTCTGCACCGTGACGGACGTGATGGCGGAAGCGGCATAAACGCCTAAAGCCGACATAGTCTTAATGTCAGCCTGAACGCCCGCTCCGCCACAACTATCGGAACCGGCAATGGTAAGTGCGCAAATGTACCTCATGCTCTTTCTCTTTTTTTGTCTGGAGGCGCATCCGTTGGTCTTACTACCAAAAGAAAATACGGAATAGAAACAGCTCCGAGCATCACGTCATACCTTATATAATAAGTATGGATGTCTGAAGCAATCCCTGCGGCAGCATTATCTGCGTCAGGTTCTATGGGTATAATCTCAGCAACACAATCGTGAAGCACCCCTTATTTCTTGTTTGTCGATTTAAAACGTTGGCAAAAGTAACCAATTATTAGTGAAAACAGCAATAAGCAAATATAATTTAAGATTTATTCACGCTCTCAACTTTTGTGGCTTTCGCAAACAAGATGTAATTTTGCACTTGCTAAAAACATTACACCAGAAACGTATGAACAAAGATATAATAGACAGACTGAACGAGTTGGGCAGCAGCGGAGAACCCTTTCTGTTTGTTGTCGACTATAAGGGCGACAAGGCGTATATAAAGAAACTCTCGGAGATAGATGCCGGCGAGTGCCTCTACGACTTCGGCAGTCATACCAACGCCGTCGGCGGATGCGCCACTCAACTGCCTGCGGAGATAGAATGGGAGGTGGAGGCACCGAAGTACGACGAATACGAGCGTAGCTTCAATATTGTGAAAAACAATATGCTGGCTGGCAATAGCTATCTCGCCAACCTGACATGCCAGGTCGCGGTGCATTGCAACCTCTCGCTTGAGGACATCTTCCGCCATTCGAAAGGTAAGTACAAGTTGCTCTTGAATAATCCGTCGGATGATATAGGGCGTTTCGTGTGCTTCTCGCCCGAAACATTCGTAAAGATAAGAGGTGGCAGAATCTATTCGTTCCCGATGAAGGGCACCATCGACGCAACGCTGCCCGATGCCAAGCAAGTGCTGATGGACGACAAGAAGGAGGCAGCGGAGCACGCCACCATTGTCGACCTTATACGCAATGACCTGAACACGGTGGCTACGGACGTGAAGGTGGAGAAGTATCGTTTTGTTGACGTTCTGCACACCAACAAGGGCGACATCTTGCAGACAAGTTCGGAGATAAGCGGCAAGTTGCCCTCCGACTACACGCAGCGTATCGGTGACATACTCGCAGCGCAACTGCCTGCCGGAAGCATAACGGGTGCGCCTAAGAAGAAGACCTGTCAAATAATAGACGAGGCGGAGACGTACGAGCGCGGATTTTACACCGGCATCATGGGCATATACACAGGCGGCGAGCTCGATTCTGCCGTGATGATACGCTTCATAGAGCAGACCGACGAGGGAATGTTCTTCAGAGCTGGTGGCGGCATAACGTCGCAAAGCCAGTGTATAAAAGAATATGAGGAGGTGCTACAGAAAGTGTATCTCCCGATTACAAAGTAAACGAAAGTGATAAAAGAGTAATTCGTGAAAACAATGCAGCAGTTTGTAGAAACAATAAAGATAGAGGACGGAAAGGCACTTAACCTGAATTTCCATCAGGCACGCATGGAGCGCACCATGCGTCACTTCTTCGCCCACACGCCGGTGCCTATGCTCTCGGGCATACTGTCGCCCACGCCCGATATGCACTTCTACAAGGCAAGGGTGGTGTACGGCGGACAGGGCGTTAAGGATGTACAGTATGCACCCTACAAAATGCGCGAGATACGCAGCTTGAAACTCGTTGAAGACAACGAGATTGACTATTCCTTCAAAAGCACCGACCGTGCATGTCTCAACCGCCTAACAGCTCAGAAAGGCGACTGCGACGAGGTGCTGATTGTGAAGAACGGATTGCTCACCGACACTTCATTCACAAACGTAGCAGTGTTTGATGGTGAGCGATGGCTTACGCCCAAACATCCGCTTCTTTTGGGCACAAAACGCGCAAGCCTACTCGAAAGGCAAGTGATAAAAGAAGCGGATATAAGCGTAGAAACGTTGATGAATGCGCAGAAGGTGAGCCTCATCAACGCTATGATTGATTTGGGAGAGATAGAAATTACGACGCAGATGGTTAATCGGGGTCTATAAAGTTGCGAATGATGCGCCTGCCTTCTGGCGTTAGGATTGATTCGGGGTGGAATTGTATGCCATGAACATCATAAGTGCGATGCTTCAATGCCATTATAAGTCCGTCTTCATTCACCGCTGTTACAACTAATTCTGTAGGGAAGTCTGTCTGCTTCACCGCCCAAGAATGATAGCGTCCTACCAACGTGTTGCTTGGTATGTTGTTGAAGATGTAGTCGGGGGCGACAATGCGTATGCTCGACTGTATGCCATGGTAGACTGCGGACAGATTGTATATCTCTGCGCCGAACGCCTCGCCAATGGCTTGCTCGCCCAAGCACACGCCAAGTATGGGCTTTGTAGGGGCATAACGGCGGATGACAGCCTTCAGTAACCCTGCCTCGTCGGGCACACCAGGACCCGGAGAGAGGATTATCTTGTCGAAAGGCTCAACGTCATCAAGCTCGAACTGGTCGTTTCGCCAAACGGTTACGTTCACATCCGCACCTCCTTCTTCCTTTATGTACTGAAAGAGGTTGTATGTGAACGAGTCGTAATTGTCAATGAGTAGTATATTCATATAAACAAAGGTATTACAATAATTCTGAATATCAAAATTTTATTTGTAACTTTGCACAAATTATATACAATAACTATCGGAGTTTTATATTGAAATTATGCATACAAGAGAAGAAAAGCTGAAAGCGTTCGGACGTATGCTCGACGTGCTTGACACACTGCGCGAGAAATGCCCGTGGGACCGCAAGCAGACCAATGAGTCGCTGCGCCCGAATACCATAGAAGAAACCTACGAACTGTGCGACGCACTGCTGAAGGACGATGAACCGAACATCTGCAAGGAACTTGGCGACGTGCTGCTGCACGTTGGCTTCTACGCTCGTATCGGAGAAGAGAAGGGCGAGTTTGACATTGCCGACGTGTGCGATAAGCTCGTCGACAAGCTCATCTATCGTCATCCGCACGTGTACCATCCCTCGCAGGTTGGTGCGCCCGACCCGAAACCGCTGCCTTACGGCGAGCAGGCTGACGAGCATCTGGAGGACACGGCGAAGACATCGCAGCAGGTGACGGAGAAGTGGGAGCAGCTGAAGCTGAAGGAGAAGGACGGCAACAAGAGTGTGCTTGCCGGTGTGCCCGACGCTCTGCCTTCGCTTATCAAGGCGTATCGCGTGCAGGACAAGGTGCGCAATGTGGGCTTCGACTGGGAAGACAAGGGCGATGTATGGGCTAAGGTGCGCGAGGAACTCGACGAGCTGGAGGCAGAACTGCGCTGTGAGGACAAGGAACGCTCTACGGAGGAGTTCGGCGACTTCCTCTTCTCGCTCATCAACGCAGCACGTCTCTACAAGATAAATCCCGACACGGCACTCGAAAAGACCAACGCCAAGTTCATCCGCCGCTTCAACTACATCGAGCAGCATAGCATAAAGATTGGCAAACCGCTGAAGAATATGACGCTCGGAGAGATGGACGCGCTTTGGAATGAGGCGAAAAACAACGAATAAAAACATTTAACAAAGGATATTATGAAGAGTATTAGCGTATTGCTGCGCCCCATGCTCAAAGGGGGTATGGGACTCCTGTTTCTTGTTCTGATGTTGGCAGCTTGCGACGCAAAGAAGAAACAGCAGATTGAGGACACGGACGAGGTGGTGGAGGTGAACGACACTACGGTCTACGGCGTATGCGGTGAGGGCACATCGATGCACTCGCTCGAGATTATTACGGATGCAGGCGACACCCTCGTTTATACACTTCTCAGTCAGGATGCCGAAACGGAAGTGGAGACACCATCGGATGTGCAGGGCGGACTCATGGCTGGCGACAAGATGGCTGTGACCGGACATAAGACGGCTGACGAACTGGTGGCTGACCGGGTGATAAACGTTACATCGCTGCTCGGACATTGGACAAGCATCGACAAGAACTTCACGATAGAGGAGGGCGGAACGGTGCACTCTGCCGTTAAGGCTGAGACCAATCCGTGGACTTCTTGGAAGATTCTCAACGGCAGTTTACTGCTCAACCGCGACACGTTCGCCATCGATGGTCTGAGCGCCGACTCGCTCTATCTGGAGAACGCAAATGGCATCTTTACATTCAAGAGACAGAAGTAGAGAACCGCTCTTTAAACGAAAGAATAATCTCTGCTCTTAAACGAAAGAAGTAAGAAAAACAAGTGGAGATAGTGTAAACTATGGAACCTTTCAAAATACATATACTCGGTTGTGGCAGTGCGCTGCCAACGTTGCGCCATAACCCTTCGGCGCAGGTGGTGGAGATACGCGAGAAGCAGTTTCTCGTCGACTGTGGCGAGGGTACGCAGCTGCAGATGCGTCGCTCGAAGATAGGCTTCAACCGCCTCTGTGCTGTGTTCATAAGCCATATACATGGCGACCACTGCTTCGGGCTTATCGGTATGCTCTCGTCGTTCGGCTTGCTCGGACGCACCATGCCACTTGCAATCTACGCTCCGAAAGAACTAAAACCCGTGCTCGATATGCTGCTGGAGACATTCTGCAACGACTTCGACTACGAGATACAGTTTCATGCTGTCGACACGAAGAAGCGTGCAGTCATCTACGAAGACCGCAGTCTGACTGTTGAGTCGATACCGCTGAAGCATCGCGAGCCGTGCGCAGGCTTCCTCTTCCGCGAGAAGCCGACACTGCCGCATATCCGTCGCGACATGATAGATTTTTATCATATCCCCGTGTCGCAGATAAACAACATAAAGAACGGCGCGTCGTGGACTGACGAAGACGGCAACGTGATACCAAGTAACAGGTTGACACGCCCTGCTGACCCACCGCGCAGCTACGCTTATTGCAGCGATACGTGCTATCTGCCCGAACTGCATAAGCAGCTCGAAGGCACAACATGCATCTATCACGAAACGACGTATGCTACGGAAGACGCAGAGAAGGCGACTAAGTATTGTCACAGTACGGCAGCGCAAGCTGCACAAGTGGCTCGCGACGCACATGCAGGTCGTCTACTGTTAGGTCACTATAGCTCGAAATACGACAACGAACAGGTGCTACTCGAAGAGGCTCGCGCCGTGTTTCCAGCGTCAGAACTGACGCGAGAGGGCATGGTAGTGGAGCTGAAATAACATAAATATAGGTTGCATTTTGGCACTAAAACACAAGTCTTTTTACTTTTCGTTTTGAATTGCGCCCAATTTGCACTATCTTTGCACTTAAATAACGTTATATGGGAATTTTTGGATTTTTTAATAAGAACAAGAAAGAAGTTCTTGACAATGGTCTGGAGAAGACAAAACACAGTGTCTTCGACAAGATTTCTCGTGCTGTCATGGGTAAATCTACCGTCGACGACGAAGTGCTCGATAATCTTGAAGAGGCTCTTATCACATCGGATATCGGTGTTGACACAACTCTGAAGATTATCAAGCGCATCGAGGAACGTGTGGCACGCGATAAGTATGTGTCTACGTCAGAACTTAACAATATCATGCGCGATGAAATCGCGTCGCTGCTTACAGAGAATAACACTGCGGATAATGACGATTGGGAATTGCCAACCGACCATCGTCCTTACGTGATTCTTGTTGTTGGTGTGAATGGTGTCGGCAAGACAACCACTATTGGCAAGCTCGCTTATCAGTTCAAGAAGTCGGGCAAGAAAGTGTATCTCGGTGCTGCCGACACATTCCGTGCCGCTGCCGTTGAGCAGATTTGCATCTGGGGCGAGCGCGTAGGTGTGCCCGTAGTAAAACAGCAGATGGGTGCCGACCCTGCATCCGTAGCCTTCGATACGCTCTCTTCGGCTAAGGCAAACGGAGCAGATGTCGTAATCATCGATACAGCAGGACGTCTGCATAACAAGGTGGGCTTGATGAACGAGCTGAAGAAGATAAAGGATGTTATGAAGAAGGTGCTGCCCGAAGCACCCGACGAGGTGTTGCTCGTGCTTGATGGCAGTACCGGTCAGAACGCTTTTGAGCAAGCAAAGCAGTTCTCGCAGGTCACACAAATCACATCGCTTGCTATCACAAAGCTCGACGGAACAGCGAAGGGTGGAGTGGTTATCGGCATCAGCGACCAACTTAAGGTGCCGGTGAAGTATATCGGACTGGGCGAATCGATGGAAGCATTGCAGCTCTTCAACAAGCGCCAGTTCGTCGATTCGTTGTTCAAGAAGTAATTATGAAGAAAGGACAAGTAGATATTATAACAATGGGCTGCTCAAAGAACCTTGTCGACAGCGAGAAACTGATGACACTTTTCGAGCAGGCTGGTTATCATTGCACCCATGATGCGAAGCGCATCGAGGGCGAAATCGTTGTGGTCAACACATGCGGCTTCATTGAGGACGCAAAGCAGGAGAGCATAGACACCATCCTCGAACTCGTTCAGGCAAAGGAGGAGGGCAAGATAAGCAAACTCTTCGTGATGGGTTGTCTCTCGCAACGCTATCAGAAGGAGCTCGAAGAGGAAATTCCGCAGGTGGATAAGTACTATGGTAAGTTCAACTTCAAGCAGTTGCTTACCGACCTCGGCAAGCCCGAAGAGCCTACATGCTCTGGTGCACGCCACATCACTACGCCGCATCACTATGCTTATATAAAGATTAGTGAGGGATGCGACCGCCGTTGTGCCTATTGTGCCATACCTATTATCACTGGTAAGCACGTCAGCCGTCCGAAGGAGGAGATACTTGAGGAAATACGCGAACTGGTGGCAAGTGGCGTGAAGGAGTTCCAGATTATCGCTCAAGAATTGACATACTACGGAGTGGACATTGACGGCAAACGTCATATCGCCGACCTTATCTCGGACATCGCAGATATAAAAGGCGTTAAGTGGATTCGCCTGCACTATGCTTATCCTAACCAGTTCCCGTTTGAACTGCTTGACGTTATTCGTGAGAAGCCGAACGTTTGTAAGTATCTCGACATCGCTCTGCAGCATATCTCCGACAATATGCTCACACGTATGCATCGCCATGTTACTAAGGCGGAGACAATGGAGTTCATAGAGCGCATCCGTAAGGAGGTGCCGGGTCTGCATCTGCGCACAACACTGCTCGTTGGCTTCCCTGGCGAGACAGAGGAAGACTTCAAGGAACTCGTAGAGTTTGTGAAATGGGCACGCTTCGAGCGTATGGGGGCTTTCGCCTACTCTGAGGAGGAAGGCACATACAGCGCAGAACATTACAAGGATGATGTGCCAGCAGAAGTGAAGCAGCGTCGTCTCGACAAGATAATGGCTGTGCAGCAGCGTATCAGTGCAGAGATTGAAGCTGCTAAGGTTGGTAGCGTTCTGAAGACCATCATCGATCGCAAAGAGGGCGACTACTACATCGGTCGCACGGAGTTCTGCTCGCCGGAGGTCGACCCCGAGGTGCTAATCAAGGCTACGCGCCGTCTGCGTGTCGGTGCGTTCTACGATGTGCGCATCACCGATAGCGACGACTTCGACCTCTATGGCGAAGTAGAATAATATAATTATCACACATTCTCACCTTATATTATATATGAACAACAAGGAATACATCACAGAGCTATCTCGACGCACGGGATATTCGCAGGAGAACACTCAGCGCATGGTGCGTTGCGTGTTAGAGTCTATTGCCTCTACGTTCGATGAAGGTGAGAATGTGTCAGTACCAGATTTCGGTACCTTTGAACTGAAGAAACGTATGGAGCGCATCGTTGTCAATCCGTCAACGGGGCAGCGTATGCTCGTTCCACCGAAGATTGTGCTTAACTTCAAGCCTGCAACATCGGTGAAGAACAAGATGAAGAAAGGAGACGACGCGAATGGCTAAGGTGAATGATTTCGCTCGTGAGCTGAGTGAGAAGTACGGCTTATCGCTTAGTGACGCTTCCGACTTTATCGGTGCAATGTTCGATGTAGTAAATGAGGAACTTGACGACACTGATAGCTCGGTGAAGATAAAAGGCTTCGGCACTTTCAAGGTGTCGGCGGTGAGCGCACGCGCCAGTGTCGATGTGAATACTGGCGAACGTATTATCATCGATGGACGCAACAAGATTTCTTTCACTCCCGAGGTCTTGCTGCGCGACCGTGTCAATCGTCCGTTTGTACAGTTTGAGACTGTAGTGCTTAACGATGGAGTCGATTTTTCTGAAATAGATGATGAAATGAATGAGCTCTCCGATTCTGTAATTGAAACGGAACCTCAGGGGGCGCAGTTGTCCCCAACTGCACCAACCGATCAGTTGACTGACCAATCCGCCAATCAACCCACATCAACTGAGCAACCTCAGGGGGTGCAGTTGTCCCCAACTGCACCAACCGACCAGTTGACAGATCAATCCGCCAATCAATCCACACCAACTGAGCAATCTCAGGGGGTGCAGTTGTCCCCAACTGCACCAACCGATCAGCCAACCGACCAGCCTTCCCCCTCAGAACCTGCATCAAAAGTGGTAAACACAGAGGAACACCGTGACATGGCTCGTCGTTTGATGGCTCCAAAGAGCGAACCAATAGATGATGATAACAATAAGGCAGACGAAGAAAAGTCGGCTAATGACATAGATGAGTCAGACGATGAAGGCATTGTTATTGGTGGATGCAAGCAACGCAGTCCGCGTATGATGTATGTTCTCACTATTGCGTCGTTTGTTATACTCGTGAGTATTGGCATAGGTATGTATTTCCTCTATCAGCGAATAGAAGAGAAGAACCATGTCATAGATAGACTTGAGACACGACTGTATGCTCAACAAGACACGGCGGTAGCTGTTGAACCGCAGTGTGTTGTTAGTGATACAATAGCGTCTAATGATGCTTTGAAAGCAGCAGATGCACACACCGCAGAAAACATAAAGAAAGAAAAGAAAGACTCTGTTCGTGCGTCTAACTCTAAGGCTGCGACAGGCTCTACTGCAGTAATTTCTGCAGCACCAACAGCCACCACACCGTCCGACTACAACTATGATGTTCGTGTACGTACGGGTGCTTATATTATTGTTGGTGTTGCCAAAGTGGTTACCGTACAACCAGGGCAGTCGCTCGCCTCAATTAGTAAAGCCTATCTTGGAGAAGGTATGGAATGTTACGTTGAGGTGCTGAATAACTGCCATACAGTGAAGGCTGGTGACAAGTTGAAAATACCAGAAGTAAAGTTGAAACCGCGTAAAAGATAAAATAAGAGTAACATTTTGTAAACATTTGCTTGTTACTTTCAAAAATTAATTGTAACTTCGCCTGCGATAGTAATCAAACTTATATTAACTTAATAACAAACAGGCAGATGAAGAAATACAACTTTAATGCAGGACCTTCTATTCTTCCTCGCGAAGTGATCGAAAACACAGCAAAACAGATTTTGGATTTTAATGGTTCAGGACTTTCTTTGGCAGAGATTAGCCATCGTGCAAAGGATTTCCAACCCGTTGTTGATGAGGCTGTAGCCCTTATCAAGGAACTCTTGAAGGTGCCAGAAGGCTATTCGGTATTGTTCCTCGGTGGTGGCGCTTCATTGGAATTCTGTATGATTCCTTACAACTTCTTGATTAAGAAGGCTGGTTATCTCAATACGGGTACATGGGCAAAGAAGGCGTTGAAGGAAGCTAAGCTCTTTGGCGAAGCTGTTGAGGTGGCTTCTTCTGCAGACGCAGGCTATACATTCTATCCAAAGGATTACGAATGTCCGACAGATCTCGACTATTTACATATTACAACTAATAATACTATTTATGGTACCGAAATCCGCAAGGAACCGGAAGTGCCTGTAAGACTTATCGGCGATATGTCTTCTGATATCTTCAGCCGTCCTATCGACGTTGCTAAGTACGACTGCATCTATGCAGGTGCTCAGAAGAACCTCGCTATGGCTGGTGTTACCCTCATCATCGTAAAGGATGACTGCTTGGGTAAGGCTCCGCGTCAGATTCCGACAATGCTCGACTACCGTACACACGTAGAGAAGGGTTCTATGTTCAACACGCCTCCAGTAGTACCTATCTACTGCGCTCTCGAAACACTGCGTTGGATTAAGGCTCAGGGTGGAGTAGAAGAGATGGCTCGCCGTGCTGAGGCTCGTGCTAAGGTGCTCTACGACGAAATCGACCGCAACAAGTTGTTCCGTGGTACAGTAGAGAAGGACTCTCGTTCTTTGATGAACATCTGCTTCGTTATGAACGACGAGTACAAGGATCTTGAGAAGCCGTTCTTCGAGTACGCTACACAACGTGGCATGGTCGGCATCAAGGGTCACCGTTCGGTAGGTGGCTTCCGCGCAAGCTGCTACAACGCTATGCCTATGGAAGGCGTTGAGGCTCTCGTTAAGTGCATGCAGGATTTTGAAAAGGAACATTAATAAATAGTATAGCTATGAAAGTATTAGTGGCAACAGAAAAACCGTTTGCAAAGGCAGCGGTTGACGGCATTAAGGCTGAGATAGAAGGTGCAGGCAACGAACTCGTTCTGCTTGAGAAATATACAGAAAAGCAGCAGCTTCTTGACGCTGTGGCTGACGCTGATGCAATGATTGTGCGCTCAGACAAGGTTACACCAGAGGTGCTTGACGCTGCAAAGCAGCTTAAGATAGTTGTACGTGCCGGTGCCGGTTACGACAATGTCGACTGTGCTTACGCTAAAGAGAAGAACGTTGTTGTTGAGAACACACCTGGTCAGAACTCTAATGCTGTGGCTGAACTCGTATTCGGTTTGCTCGTTTACGGCGTTCGCAACTTCTACAACGGCAAGTCGGGTAGCGAGTTGAAGGGCAAGAAGCTCGGCATCCTCGCTTTCGGCAACGTAGGTAGAAACGTGGCTCGCATCGCTAAGGGCTTCGAGATGGAAGTTTATGCATACGACGCATTCTGCCCGAAGGAGGCTATTGAGGCTGCTGGCGTTAAGGCTGTTGACTCTCAGGACGCTCTCTTCGAGAACTGCGACATCGTTTCGCTGCACATCCCTGCTACTCCCGAGACAAAGCAGAGCATCAATGCTGCTCTTGTCGGCAAACTCCACAAGAACGGCATCCTCATCAATACAGCTCGTAAGGAAGTTATCAACGAGCCTGAACTCCTTGCCCTCATGGCAGAACGCACCGACCTGAAGTTCATCACAGACATCATGCCGGACGCTAACGAAGAGTTCCAGAAGTTCGAAGGCAGATACTTCTCTACACCTAAGAAGATGGGTGCTCAGACAGCAGAGGCTAACACCAACGCTGGTATCGCAGCTGCTAAGCAGATCAACGCTTTCTTCGCTGACGGCTGCACTAAGTTCCAAGTTAACAAGTAATTAAGTAAAAATCCCCGATAACCCCACCCCTTTGCCCCATAGGGAGGACATAGTGGTGGGGTTTTAAAATAATCATACTATGGCAACAGTAAAACCATTCCGTGGCGTACGTCCACCGCAAGACCTTGTTGAAGAAATAGCATCACGTCCTTACGACGTGCTCGATAGTGAAGAGGCAAGAGCTGAGGCAGGCGATAACGAGAAGAGTCTTTATCATATCATCAAGCCGGAGATTGACTTCGAACCGGGCACAAGCGAGTATGATCCGCGCGTTTACGAGAAGGCTGCCGCTAACTTCAAGATGTTCCAGGAGAAGGGTTGGCTTCGTCAGGACGCAGACGAGAACTATTATATCTACGCTCAGACCATGAACGGCAAGACTCAGTACGGACTTGTTGTGGGTGCTTTCGTCAACGATTATCTCAATGGCACAATCAAGAAGCACGAGCTGACACGCCGCGACAAGGAGGAAGACCGCATGAAGCATGTTCGCGTAAACGACGCCAACATCGAGCCGGTGTTCTTCGCTTATCCTGACAACGAGGTGCTCGACGCGCTCATCAAGCGCTACGCAGCAACAAAGCCCGAGTACGACTTCGTTGCTCCCGACGACGGCTTCGGTCATCAGTTCTGGGTTATTAGTGACAAGGCAGACATCGACGTAATCACTAAGGAGTTTGCCAAGATGCCGGCTCTCTACATCGCCGACGGTCACCACCGCAGCGCTGCTGCTGCTCTCGTTGGTGCAGAAAAGGCTAAGAACAATCCGAACCATAAGGGCGACGAGGAGTACAACTACTTCATGGCTGTTTGCTTCCAGGCTTCGCAGCTCACCGTGCTCGACTATAACCGTGTTGTAAAGGACCTCAACGGTCTTACATCAGAGCAGTTCCTTGACGCTTTGCGCGAGAACTTCGAGGTTGAGGACAAGGGCGAGGCTATCTACAAGCCGCAGCGTCTGCACGAGTTCTCACTCTATCTCGACGGACATTGGTATTCGCTCACAGCCAAGCAGGGCACATACGACGACCACGATCCTATCGGTGTTCTCGATGTAGACATCTCGAGCCGTCTTATCCTCGACAAGGTGCTCGGCATCACCGATTTACGTTCAGACAAGCGCATCGACTTCGTAGGAGGTCTTCGCGGTCTCGAAGAGCTGAAGCGTCGCGTAGACAGCGGCGAGATGCGTATGGCACTCGCCCTCTATCCGGTTTCAATGAAACAGATAATCGACATCGCCGATAGCGGAAAGATTATGCCGCCGAAGGCAACATGGTTTGAGCCTAAGCTCCGCTCAGGACTCATCATCCACAAGCTGTCGTAAAATAGTAGTAGATAAGTGAATAAGCAACGAGTAGACAAGGTGGTTTGCATAACTGTTTGTTATGCATCTCGCCTTGTCTACTTGTCAATTTAATATCAATGGAGCAAAAAGACGAATTTCTTACAATCACAGACACACCCGCAGAAGGCTTTTACAGCGAGAAACGCAGTAAGTTTCTCGCTTTTGCCTTTCATGTCACTTCCGAGGAGGAGGTGAAGCAATACGTAGCAGAGTTTCGCAAGAAGTATTATGACGCGCGCCATGTGTGCTGGGCATACATGCTCGGTGCCGACCGCACCGATTTCCGTGCCAACGACGACGGCGAGCCGAGCAGCACAGCTGGCAAGCCCATCCTCGGTCAGATCAACAAGAACGAGTTGACCGACATTCTTATCATCGTCGTGCGCTATTACGGAGGTGTCAATCTTGGCACAAGCGGACTTATTGTTGCCTATCGCACCGCAGCGGCTGAGGCAATAGCCAACGCAGAGATTGTAAGTCAGTTCGTAGAGGAGGAGGTTGTTTTCGATTTTCCTTACATTATGATGAACGACGTAATGAAAATCATCAAGGACATGTCGCCGCGCATTATCAGCCAGACCTACGACAACACCTGCGAGATGAAACTCTCAATTCGTAAGTCGGAGGCTCCAATGCTTAAAGCAAAGTTTGACAAACTTGCGTTTAAAGAAGATTAGTTGAAATCATCCCCATATCACCATCACATTATGAGTAAAGGAAGGTGTTCCATTCCTGCCGTAGTCTTGTGAAAATTACATTGTTTAAAGATATGGTTAAGAAAAAGTGTTTTGCGAAAAAATCTACCATATCCTCCATTTTGGAGTATAATGTGCTGTGTATCAGCGAAGTAATTGCTGGAAGATACCTAAACAATAGGGGCTATCTTCCAGCCTATCTTCCAGTCTATCTTCCAGCCTATCTTCCAGCCTATCTTCCAGTTTGTCTTCTAACTCATCTTCTGTTCGTTTCTCGACATTGTTGTCGTAGTGTGGCAATATTGTTGTAGTGTGGCAACATTGTTGTAGCGTGGCAATATTGTTGTCGTAGCGTGGCAATATTGTTGTTGTAGCGTGGCAACATTGTTGTTGTAGCGTGGCACCCTACCCTTATGGCAATTTTCTTGCCGATTCTTTCTTTATTTTGGATTTTTCTTATTACATTTGTTGTCGGATTATAAGCACTCTGACTGTCGTTATAGGAGACGTGCTCTTCTAAGACCACAAGAGAAACGCCTACGCCGAGCTGAATGTAAGTAACATGCAGCGGGCTATGGGTGGGAAAATAGTTATGACACGAAATGTCAATCCCCAACATTCGAAAACGAAAAATGTCTTAGATGTAATAGACTTCCAGTATGTATGGGGGTATGTCCTCGTGATTACATGTCAGGTTTCAGTCATTGCAAATATGAAGTTATGGACGAAAATTTTGAGGTTAGTTTATTAGACTATTTGTAACATCAACTCGGATAAAAAAATTATGAAAAAGGTTCTAGCAATAATTAGTCTCTTGTTTCTTGTTTTGAATGGTGATGCTCAAGAATCATTAGATACTATCAAATCTTTTAGACTAAGTGAAGTTGTGGTTAAAGCAGAAAGGATTATTCATAAGGGTGATCACGATGTGCTATATTTATCAAACGACAATAAAAAGTTTGGTACAAATGCTTTAGATGCAGTTTCTTCCTTAGAATTGTTCCAAACAGCAATAAATGAAACAAAATTGGTTTCTTGGGACAGACAAAATGTATTTATCCTTATAAATGGCGTTCCATCAACGGCATATGACTTACGTGGATATAAGGGTGAGGACATAAAGAACGTAGAGTTTTATTCTATTGCTCCTCCTCAATACATGAGTCTGACTGCAGGGCCTGTAGTCAACATTGTTGTGAAGAAGAGGCACGATAGATCTTATACCGGTTATTTCAACACTTCTAATGCTGTAAACACAGGATTTGGAACAAACCAGATTGACTTGACATATGCGGATTCTCTGAACCAAGTAAAACTGGGTTATCTAGTTGATTACAGAAACATAGGCAATATTGATAATCTTGCTGAATACACTTATAGTCCGCAACTACATTCTCAATATAGGGGTACAAGTCGCTATAAAGGTCAATATCATAACATCAGTGCATCGTACCAAAGATATCAGGGTAATCATCTGTTTAATGCTAAGGTATATACTATCATTGAACCCTTACAAGATGAAGAAAAAAGGGCGGGCCTTATTTCGACAGATGACACCCAATATAATGGTGAAGGTACAAGCCTTTTGAAGAGTCGTTCCAATACGGTGGCTGTAGATTTATACTATCGCTATTTATTAAAGAAAGGCCGTCTGTTTGCCATAAATGTGGTCAATACATTTGGAAATAGTTATTCGGATTCGAAGCAATCTATGCTCTCGGAGAATACAGGAAACAATGACTATGACTACAATTTACACTCAAGAGTGGATAATGATTCGTATTCATTTATTACAAACGCTGTCTATGCCTCTCCGCTTTGGGGTGGCTCATTGAGTGTTGGTTCAAGATATGAATATAAGCACCTTAATCAGACTTCATTCAATAACAAATACAAACCATATTCTCACAATGAGTTCCTTAATACGGGTGGTTCCTGGACATGGAATACAATATCGTTTGTTCCGGCTGTTGGATTGAATATATTTAAGCAGACATCCTCGGGTATATCGCAAACCTCTGTTCTTCCTTACATAAGACTTTATTCAGATTGGTGGGGAAAGGGTAAAATGAAAGGAACAACTGTGCAGTTGACGTTGACAATGCGTAATATATCTCCTTCGTTAAATGAAATCACTGAGAGTGAGACCTATTTAGACCCCTGGCTGATATCTGCTGGCAATCCAAAATTGAAAGATTATTGGATTACATCGGGGAAACTGTCGTTTGCATATTTCTCACCAAATAATAAAAATCAGATAGTCTTCATGGTACAGCCATCATATGCTAACAATAAGATAGCTACCACAATACTAAAAGAAGGTGATAATGTTTATTTCAGACCTCAAAATATAGGAGGTGATTTCGAATGGAGATTTGACCTTTATGGGAGTTGGTATCCATTTAAATGGTTAGAATTATCACCCTATGTTGAATACTATATCTCACGACTTGAAACTCCATCGCAAAATATCAACTTTGATTATTGGCGTATAGGTGGCAATATTACAGCATCATTTGAAAACTTGTCTTTGATCTTCAGTGTTAATTCACCAACAAAAGTATACGACGGCGACCTTTTGTCACGTGGCAGCCTTCAATATGCTGGAACGATACAATATAAAATAGGTAATTGGTCAGTAGGTGCAAAATACAATTATTCAGGACACAACAACTATACTGTTTCGAATTTACCTATTCTTAGGTATAATGAGAACAAGGATTGGAAACCACTTCAGCATATGGTACGCTTGACTGCCACATATACATTCTCCGTAGGAAAATCAAGAAGGCACGATGGCAAGATTCTTACAGAATCAAGTAAAGACAATACCGGTTTAGGTAAGTTTAATACACCACAGATAAGTAAATAAAATGAAACGCTTCCCCTTTATAAAGCAAAAAGATTCAATGCAATGTGGAGTGGCTTGCCTTGCATCTATATGCGAATATTATGGAAAGAAGTATTCAACCCAATTCATTTCAAAACTTTGTTCGTGTACCCCTACAGGTAGGGTGTTCAAAATCCGCAATTTTTTCTGCACGATTTTTGACCCAATAAACGTCATAACTCATTGATATTCTGCAACAATTATATGCATAATGTATAGGAATGGAAATCCTGCACGATTTAAAAAATGCAGTTTATTGATTTACTGTTAGTTAGGTGGATATTTGGGGGACAAATTGGACATAAGAATTATGAGGATTTTGAACACCCTACCTTTAGGGGTGCATTCTATGTTTAATTATAGTATTGACAACGCTCGTTTCAAATGTCGTTTTCGTTTTCGTTAAACGACTCTTTCAAACCATTAGGTGCAAAAACGGTACATACAATTTATTTCGTTTTCTTCAATCCCTTGTACGCAAGGAATGCGACGACGAGGGCGGCGAGAGCGAGCAGAACGTAGCCGATTTCGTGGCTGTACTGCAGAGCCTGCTCGTAAACATCCTTTGTGGTCTTCAGGTTGGTGTACTTGTAGATGCCCCAACCGATCATGGCGAGCACCGTGTTCCATACGCCTGCACCGAGAGTGGTGTAGAGGAGGAACTTGCCTACGTGCATACCAGAGAGACCCGCGGGGATGCTGATGAGCTGGCGTACAGCCGGCACGAGGCGTCCGAAGAATGTTGAGGTAGCACCATGTTCGCGGAAAAACGCTTCGGCTTTCTCTACAGCGGCACGGTCGATGAGACACATGTGTCCGATACGGCTGTCTGCAAACTTGTAGATGATAGGTCTGCCGAGCCACTTGGCAAGGTAATAGTTGATGAGCGCACCGAGATCGGCACCGATTGTGGCGAACACCACGACGAGCACAAAGCTCATGCCGCTGTCAGGGTCCATAGCCTTCCATGCTGCCGGCGGAACAACCACCTCGGATGGGAAGGGGATGAACGAACTCTCGATAGCCATAAACAGGGTGACAACCCAATAGTTGAGGTTGTCGAGGATCCAAAGGAAAAGCTCTGCTGTATTCATTTCTTTTTACTTTTTACTCTTTTATTTTTAAAGATATGCTTTTTGTGGGTGCGTGGGTATGGGCAGGATGCCCATATTCTTCTACAGGGTGCGTGGGTATGGCAGGGATGCCATACCCTCCTACTCTTTTACTTTTTCATAGTCGAAGTAATCCTTCGGGTCCATGCCCGTGGGGAAGTATTCGCCGAGCACCTTGCGCGCTTCCGACGGGTTCTGCTGACAGGCAATGTTGAGATACTTCAAGTATTCGTCATGCTTCTGCAGCTGTCGGCAGCACGCAGCCAGATAAGCCGCACCCTCGTCGCCTGGATTGTGGTGCGCTTCGTGATAGGTTTTGAACATACGGTAGGCAATGGTGGGGTAGCCACAGTCGTACACCGAGATGGCTATGCGGAAGAATATCTCGTGAGAGAAGTGAGTGGCTTGCAAGGCTTCAACGAAACTCTTTATTGCTTCTTTCACTCTACCATGCTCTAAGAGGATATGACCACGTATTACGTTTATCTCGCTATGGTTGCAATCGGGGTCGTTGTCGGTCTCGGCAAGACATTCGAGTGCCTGTTCTATATGTCCGAGTTGTGAGAGAGTGAATGCACGACATTGGTTCACTTCCGATGTGCTAATATCGTATTTCTTGAAACATTCCAACGCCTTGTTGTACTGCGGCATAGCCTCCTCCGGTCTGCCCATGTTGAGCAGGCAGTTGCCTACGAACATATATGCAGCACCCTCCTCCGGACAGAGTTTGAGGAAACGCTGGTAGTAGTCCATTGCCTCGGTGAAGTTGCCAAGCGAGAACAGACCGTTAGCCTTGTTGAGCAGTGCCTCCTCGTCCTCGGGGTCGATAGCTATGGAGTATTCGCTCGACGTTATCGAGTCGTTGATGCGGTTGCTCATGAGCTGCGTTACGGCGAGTGAGTTCCAGTACTTGCCCGAGTAAGGGTCTTCGTCGAGCAGCTGTTCGAATATCTGTTCGCTCTGCTCGTAGTCGCCCTTGGCGAAAGCAATGCGTGCTTTCACCTCACGATAGTCGAGCAGGTCATCCTCGTCGCTCATGGCAAGCCACTTGGCTGCTATGTCGGGTTGGTTATAATCGATAAAAATAGTAGCTATGTCGAGTACATAGTCGGGCACGTCGTCCTCGTCAATCTGGTGCATCGCATTGTTAAGGAAGTTATCAGCTTCCTCAACATTGCCACGTGTAATCATAATCTCGGCTTGCAGATAAAGACAGTCGAGGTCGAGCTGGTCGGAAATCATGTCAGCGTAGTGTTGCGCTGTGTCGATGTCTTTATTGTCGATAAGAGCTATGCGTCCCTTGAACACCAATGGCATAGCTGCTCCAGGGTGTAGTTGGATGGCATAGTCAAGAACGTCAACAGCTTCCTTTCTCTTGCCACTGTCATAGTAATATTCAGCAATGTCCGACAGCTCGTCGCTGCCGAAGTACTCTGGATGGTCTTCTTGCAGCGACGATTCGTATCGGTGTAGTGTCTCTTGAAATTCGGGACTGTTGAAATAATTCTCTTTTTTCTCCATCAAAGTTTTACTTGTTTTGCTTTGCCCAAGCGTCCTTCAGACCCACAGTCTTGTTGAAGACGGGGTTCTCGGCTGTAGAGTCGAGGTCTGCCATGAAGTAGCCGATACGCTGGAACTGCAGATACTGTCCTGGCTTGCAGTCGGCAGCGTAGTCCTCAACGTAGCAGTTCTCGATAGTTTTGAGGCTCTCCGGGTTGAGCAGTTCGCGGAAGTCGCGCTCGTCAGCCGACGGGTTCTCAACGCAGAACAGACGGTCGTAAACGCGCACCTGAGCCTTGTGGCAGTGGTCGGCAGATACCCAGTGGAGTGTGCCCTTTACCTTGCGGTTGGCACCCTCAAGACCGCTCTTGCTGAGCGGGTCGTACTCGGCCTGAATCTCCACGATGTTGCCCTCGGCATCCTTTGTGCAGCCAGTGCACTTCACGATGTAGGCGTTCTTCAGACGTACCTCCTTGCCCGGAGTCATGCGGAAGAATTTTTTCGGAGCATCCTCCATGAAGTCGTCGCGCTCGATCCAAAGATTGCGCGAGAAGGTGATGGTGTGTGTGCCGTCAGCCTCGTTCTCCGGGTTGTTAATAGCCTCCATTTCCTCAGTCTGACCCTCAGGATAGTTGGTGATGACGAGTTTAACCGGGTTGAGCACGGCAGACACGCGCAGCGCACGCTTGTTCAGGTCCTCGCGAACGGCAGCCTCGAGCAGCGCCATGTCGTTGAGAGCGTCGAACTTGGTGTAGCCGATTGAGTCGATGAACTTGCGTACTGACTCTGGCGAGTAGCCGCGGCGACGCATACCCGAGAGTGTCGGCATACGCGGGTCGTCCCAACCCGACACGAACTTCTCCTCAACGAGAGCCAGGAGCTTGCGCTTCGACATCATTGTGTATGTAAGGTTCAAACGGTTGAACTCGATCTGACGCGGGCGGAAGTCGTGCAGGTTCTCTGTCTCGCCACGCATCTCCTTCAGATAGTCGATGAACTTGTCGTAGAGTGGGCGGTGAGGTACGAACTCGAGTGTACAGATAGAGTGGGTTACACCCTCGAAGAAGTCGCTCTGTCCGTGAGCGAAGTCGTACATCGGATAAGCATGCCACTTCGTGCCTGTGCGGTGGTGTGGAGTGTGGATGATGCGATAGATGATCGGGTCGCGGAAGTGCATATTCGGGTTAGCCATGTCGAGCTTTGCACGGAGCACCATGCTGCCCTCCACAGCCTCTGGAGTGTTCATCTTGTTGAACAACTTGAGGCTCTCCTCAACGGGGCGGTCGCGGTAAGGCGAAGCAACGCCCGGAGTGGTAGGTGTGCCCTTCTGCTCGGCAATCTGCTCAGCAGTCTGCTCGTCGATGTAAGCGTGTCCGTTCTGAATCATCCACACAGCGAAGTCCCAAAGCTTCTCGAAATAGTCGGAAGCGTAGTATATGTTACCCCATTTGAAACCGAGCCAAGAGATGTCGTTGAGAATGTTCTCAACGTACTCGTTGTTCTCCTTTGTAGGATTGGTGTCGTCGAAGCGCAGGTTGCACACTCCATTGTACTTTTCAGCCACGCCGAAGTCCATGCAGATAGCCTTAGCGTGTCCGATGTGCAGATAACCATTAGGCTCTGGCGGGAAACGCGTCTGTATGCGTCCGGCGTTCTTGCCCTCAGCGAGGTCCTGCTCAACGAGCTGCTCTACAAAACTCAAATTCTTCTCTTCTACTGTCTTTTCTTCTGTAATTGCCATATATTTAGACTTTTTCTGTTTCTTTCTTTCGTTACATTATGATATAGTATCGTGCAAAGTTACGATTTTTCAGTGATGTGCGCAATTTTATACTATCAATAATTTTTTTATTTCATTCGATTTTGTTACTTTTGCGTTCAGATTAATAATAATCGAAAGTCAATATAAATTAACTTAAACAAATATCAGAGTTATGAAACCAACACTTTTCCTCCTCGCTGCAGGTATGGGAAGCCGTTACGGCGGACTGAAGCAGCTCGACGAGCTCGGCCCTCACGGTGAGACAATCATGGATTACAGTATCTACGACGCAATCAATGCTGGCTTTGGCAAGCTTGTGTTCGTTATCCGTAAGGATTTTGAGGACGACTTCCGTCGCATTGTTCTTTCTAAATATGAAGGCCATATCCCTTGCGAGCTCGTGTTCCAAAGCCTTGACGCACTGCCCGAGGGCTTTACATGTCCTGAGGGTCGCACAAAACCTTGGGGTACTAACCATGCGCTGATGATGGGTGCAAGCGTTATCAATGAGCCGTTCGCTGTGCTCAACTGCGACGACTTCTACGATCGCGATGCTTTCCGTGTAATGGGCAAGTGGCTCAGCGAGTTGCCAGAGGGTTCTACTGGTAAGTATGCTATGGTCGGTTTCCGCGTAGGTAATACTCTTTCTGAGAGTGGCACTGTAAGCCGTGGCGTATGTGAGAACGATGAACATCATCACCTGACATCTGTTGTAGAGCGCACCAAGATTCAGCGCTTCGACGGCGTTGTGAAGTATCTCGACGACGACAACGAGACATGGGTAGAGATTCCTGACACAACACCGGTATCTATGAACTTCTGGGGCTTTACACCTGATTACTTCAAGCACAGTGAGGAGTACTTCAAGGCGTTCCTCTCTGACCCGAAGAACATGGAGAACCTCAAGAGCGAGTTCTTCATCCCATTGATGGTAGACAAGCTCATTCACGACGGCACCGCTACTTGCGAGGTGCTCGACACAACATCTAAGTGGTTCGGCGTGACCTATCCGGAGGATCGTCCGGACGTAGTGGCTAAGTTCCAGAAACTTGCCGACGAGGGTGTTTATCCAGCAAAGATGTTCTAAACTACATCGCAATATTTATTTTCATTATAGCGAGGAGCTGCGCTGAAACCATTCGTTTCGGTGTAGCTCCTCGTTCTTTATTGCTATTTACTCCGTGTTTTTGTTTGCGTTCTCATTAAAAAGTAGTAATTTTGCAGCCGTAAATAAATGTAGCAGTATCGTTTACTATATACATTATATTATATAGAGTGCTTGATAAACCTCTTAAAAAACAAGATTATGCAGAAAAACAAGAAAACCGTGAGTGTGCTGTTTTTGCTTTTCAGTACGCTTTTCTGCGTTTGTCTTATTACGGCAAACGTGCTTGAGACAAAGCAAATTGCGTTAGGTCCGATTAGTGTAACAGGCGGATTAATCGTCTTCCCCGTTTCGTACATCATCAACGACTGCGTTTGTGAGGTATGGGGCTATGGAAAAACCCGATTGCTGATATGGTTGGGTTTCGCTATGAATTTCCTATTTGTCCTCTTTGGAGCATTGTGTGACATATTGCCTGCTGCGCCTTATTGGCATAACGAAGAAGGCTTTCATGCGGTATTCGGTCTTGCGCCACGTATCGCATTCGCATCATTTTTAGCGTTCATTGTCGGTTCGTTCGTCAATGCTTACGTGATGAGTCGCATGAAACTCTCGTCGGGCGGCAAGAACTTCTCGGCTCGCGCCATACTCAGTACGGTGTACGGCGAGGCAGCCGATTCGATTATCTTCTTCCCGCTTGCGCTCGGAGGAGTTATCCCGATGAAGGAACTGCCCGTGCTTATGATTTCGCAGGTAGTGCTTAAGACACTCTATGAGATAATCGTTCTGCCTCTTACCATACGCGTTGTGCGTTGGACAAAGAAGTTTGAGGGCGAGGACAACTTCGACACCAATATGAATTATAGCATTTGGCGAATATTCAATATTTAAGACGACGTTCAGAGGTTAATGTGCTTTAAAATATAGTATATATAAAATGTAGTATATATAATAAGTATATAAATGGCAACAAATTCAGATAATCGCCGCGACGAAGGCTTGCAGGCACTCGGAGCGAAGACAAAGTATCGTGACGACTATGCACCGGAAGTGCTTGAGACATTTGTCAACAAGCATCAGGGCAACGACTACTGGGTGCGTTTCAACTGTCCGGAGTTCACATCGCTGTGTCCGATTACCGGTCAGCCCGACTTTGCGGAGATACGCATATCGTATGTGCCGGACGTAAAGATGGTGGAGAGCAAGAGCTTGAAGCTCTATCTGTTCAGCTTTCGCAATCATGGCGACTTCCACGAGGACTGCGTGAACATCATTATGAAAGACCTCGTGAAGCTTATGGATCCTAAGTATATCGAGGTGACTGGTCTCTTCACACCGCGTGGAGGCATTTCTATATGGCCTTATGCCAACTACGGCAAGCCAGGAACAAAGTATGAAAAGCTCGCAGAACGTCGTTTTGAGGAGCACGATTTGCGTGGATAATAACATCGTTAGGTGCAGTTGTGGGCAACTGCACCTTTTCTCGTATATAGTAACTACCTAAAAATTAATGTAATAAGTATGAAGAAAATCTTTTGTACAGTGATGTTTGCACTCGCCATGTCTGTCGGCGTTTCTGCCGAAAATGCTGCTAACAGCGTAGCCGGAACCGCAACCGACAAGGCTGCTGCGAACAAGTATGTGCCAACAGAAAGCAATCTCGCAGCACGCTCTCATTTTCAAGACTCTAAGTTCGGCATCTTCCTCCATTGGGGACTTTACAGTATGCTCGCCACCGGCGAGTGGACAATGACAAACAACAACCTTAACTACAAGGAGTACGCCAAGCTTGCAGGTGGTTTCTATCCCTCAAAGTTCAGCGCACGTGAGTGGGTGTCAGCAATCAAGGCTTCCGGTGCAAAGTATATCTGCTTCACAACACGCCACCACGAGGGCTTCTCAATGTTCCATACGAAATATTCAGACTATAACATCGTTGACGCTTCGCCGTTCAAGCGCGACGTCGTGAAGGAACTTGCCGACGAGTGTCATCGTCAGGGCATCGGTCTGCACTTCTACTACTCGCACATCGACTGGGGACGCGAGGACGCACCGCTCGGACGCACCGGTCTTGGCACTGGCCGCCCGAAAGAGGCGCAGAACTGGGACAGCTACTATCAGTTCATGAACAACCAGCTCACAGAGTTGCTCACCAACTATGGCGAGGTGAACGCTATCTGGTTCGACGGCTGGTGGGATCAGGATATCAACCCGTCGTTCGACTGGCGCTTGCCCGAGCAGTATGCGCTCATACATAAGTTGCAGCCCTCTTGCCTTATCGGCAACAACCACCACTCTCAGCCGTTCGACGGCGAAGACTTCCAGATGTTCGAACGCGACCTTCCAGGCGAGAATACTGCCGGTCTGTCGGGTCAAGCAATCAGCAAACTTCCGCTTGAGACCTGCGAGACCATGAACGGCATGTGGGGCTACAAGATTACTGATCAGAACTATAAATCTACCAAGACTCTCATTCATTATCTCGTGAACGCTGCCGGACGCAACGCCAATCTGCTTATGAACATCGGTCCTCAGCCAGACGGCTGTCTGCCTGAGGTTGCTGTGCAGCGCCTGAAAGAGATGGGCGAGTGGATGAAGGTTTACGGCGAGACAATCTACGGCACACGTGGCGGACTTGTTGCTCCGCACGATTGGGGTGTGACAACACAGAAGGACAACCGTCTCTTTGTGCATATTCTCAACTTGCAGGACTGCTCACTCTTCCTGCCTATCGGCTCGAAGAAGATTCGCAAGGCTGTCGACTTCGCCACACGCAAGGCTGTGAAGACACAGAAATGCGACGGTGGCGTGCTGATTTCTCTCGACGAAGTGCCCACAGATGTTGACAAAGTAATAGAAATTCAGCTCTAATATTTACTAAAAAAGCGTTGATATTACTGAGTAATTGAATTTTTTTCTCTAATTTTGCATATTTGAAGAGGTGTGCAGTGGCTTAAAGTCACGCTATCTCTTCAAATTGCGTTATACGAACAATAAAAAATCAACTAATAGAGATGAAAAAGAAAATCCAGTTCAGTCTCGTTTATCGAGATATGTGGCAGTCTTCTGGCAAGTTCCAGCCACGCAAAGACCAGTTGGAGCGCATTGCTCCCGTGATTATCGATATGGGTTGCTTTGCCCGTGTTGAGACCAACGGCGGAGCTTTCGAGCAGGTGAACCTTCTCGCAGGCGAGAATCCAAACGATGCAGTACGCGCTTTCTGCAAGCCTTTCAATGAGGTAGGTATCAAGACCCACATGCTCGACCGTGGTCTTAACGCTCTGCGTATGTACCCCGTGCCTGACGACGTTCGCGCCCTCATGTACAAGGTGAAGGCAAAGCAGGGTACAAACATCACACGTATCTTCGATGGTCTGAACGACGTTCGCAATATCATTCCGAGCATCAAGTGGGCAAAGGAAGGTGGCATGACTCCGCAGTGTGCTCTCTGCATCACCAACTCTCCGGTTCACACTCTGGAGTACTACATGAATATTGCCGATCAGCTCATCGCTGCCGGTGCAGAGGAAATCTGCTTGAAGGATATGGCTGGTATCGGTCAGCCTGCATTCCTCGGCAAACTCACAAAGATGATCAAGGACAAGTATCCAGAAATCATCATCCAGTATCACGGCCACTCAGGTCCTGGTCTCTCAATGGCTTCAATCCTTGAGGTTTGCCAGAACGGTGCCGACATCATCGATACAGCTATCGAGCCGTTGTCATGGGGTAAGGTGCATCCGGACGTTATCTCTGTTATCAGCATGTTGAAGAACGAGGGCTTCGAAGTTCCCGAAATCAACATGAGTGCATACATGAAGGCTCGCGCCATGACCCAGGAGTTCATCGACGAGTGGCTCGGCTACTTCATCAACCCTGGCAACAAGATTATGTCTTCGCTCCTCCTCGGTTGCGGTCTGCCTGGCGGTATGATGGGTTCAATGATGGCTGACCTCGGCGGTATGCGTACCACTATTAACAACGTGCGCAAGAAGAACGGCCTTGACGAACTCTCCATGGACGACCTCCTCATCAAGCTCTTCGACGAGGTTGAATACGTATGGCCGCGCGTAGGCTATCCTCCATTGGTAACACCGTTCTCACAGTACGTGAAGAACATCGCCCTTATGAACCTCCTCACTCTCGAGCAGGGCAAGGGACGCTTCGTGATGATGGACGACTCTATGTGGGGTATGATTCTCGGCAAGTCGGGTAAGATTCCTGGAACTATCGATCCGGAGCTTGTTGAACTTGCAAAGAAGCAGGGCCGTGAGTTCACAGACGTTGACGCTCACACACTTCTCACCGACGCTCTCGACGACTTCCGCAAGGAGATGGCAGAAAACGGATGGGAGTGCGGTCAGGACGACGAAGAGCTTTTCGAGCTCGCTATGCACCCTGCGCAGTATCGCAACTACAAGAGCGGTCAGGCTAAGAAGAACTTCCTCGCCGACCTTCAGAAGCTCAAGGATGCCAAACTCGGTGCTAACCTCTCTCCCGAGCAACTCAGTGCTTACAAGCACGCCAAGGCAGACGCTGTTGTTGCTCCGGTTAAGGGTGACATCTTCTGGGAGTTCTCAGGCGAGGGCGAGTGCGCACCTACTGTAGAGCCGTTCATTGGCAAGGAGTACAAGGAGGGCGATGTGCTCTGCTACATCCAGGCTCCTTGGGGCGAGTTTGTAGAGGTGCCGGCTGCTCTTGGTGGCAAGCTCGTTGAGATCAACGCAAAGCGTGGCTCAAAAGTACAGAAGGGCGACGTGATTGCATACATCGAGCGCGAGCACGAGTAAAAATATATGTATAAGCAAATAATCGACAAATACTACGTAGGATGTGATGCGTTGCGTCATATCCTACTCACTCATAGCCAATCTGTAGCGCAACGTGCGCTGCAGATTGCTTCGTTACATCCTGAACTACATATCGACTGCGACTTTGTAGAGCAGGCTGCGATGCTTCACGACATCGGCATCATCCGCGTAGATGCTCCCGGCATTGAGTGTCATGGCACGGAACCGTACATACGTCATGGTGTCTGTGGTGCTGAAATGCTGCGCAGCGAGAGATTGCCAGAGCGTTACGCCCGTGTCTGCGAGCGTCATACCGGCGCCGGACTGACCCTCAACGATATCGTTTCGCAAGATCTGCCATTGCCACATCACGACTTGCAACCCGAAACAATAGAGGAGAAACTTATCTGTTATGCCGATAAGTTCTACTCGAAGACACATCTCGACCGCGAGAAGACCATTGAACAGGCAGAACGTTCGCTCGCCAAGTTCGGTGGCGACACATTGGCACGGTTCCGCAAGATGAAGGAACTCTTTGAGCCAGAGAAGTAAACAACAAGAACCAACATTATTCAAATTGAGAACAAAGACAGCTATAGCCCTATTGCTTTGCGCCATCATGTTTGTGATGGCAAGTGCTGACGCACCCTCTAAGCAACGCAAGAAGAGAGAGAAAGTTCTTCGCGACTCAATAGAGATAAGTGATATTGCGGATACCATTTTGCGCGATTCGTTGTTGTCGGCTAACGACACTATGCTTACTCTTACTGTTGACACAACGCTCGCATTAGGCGTTGACACAACCAAGATGGACTCTCTGCAACTCGCTATCTACCACCACAATAAGGCTATCGACGACTCCATACGCCTCGACTCAATCAACCGCCAACGTGCGGGAGGCATCAACTCTCCAGTAAACTATTCGGCAAACGACTCTCTCGTGTACGACGCCGTCACGAAGACAGCACGTCTCTATGGCAGCTCCACCGTGAAATACGAGAATATGGACCTTGCTGCCGAGCGCATACACATGAGCATCGACTCATCCTTGGTACACGCTACCGGAGCCAAGGACAAGGCTGACACCACCGGCATGACACTCTTCGGCACACCCGTGTTCTCTATGGGCTCTGACAAGTACGAGAGCGACACCATGGCGTTCAACTTCAAGACAAAGAAAGGCCTTATCAGTAACGTGTACACACAGCAGGAGGACGGCTTCTTGCGTAGCGAGATATCAAAGCGCAGTCCGAACGGCGACATCTTCCTTCAGCACGGTCGCTATACCACTTGTGATGCCGAGCACCCCGACTTCTATATAGCTCTTTCGCGTGCAAAGGTGCGCCCGGGTAAGGAGGTGGTGTTCGGACCGGCTTATCTCGTGGTTGCCGATGTGCCTCTGCCGTTTGCCATTCCTTACGGCTTCTTCCCGTTCACCAAGAGCTATTCGAGCGGCTTCATCATGCCTACATACGGCGATGAGAGCAACCGCGGCTTCTATCTGCGCGACGGTGGCTACTACTTTGCCATCAGCGACAAAATGGACCTCAAGCTCCTCGGCGAGATATACACAAAGGGTTCGTGGGGTCTGTCGGCTGCCATGAACTACACCAAGCGCTATCGCTTCAGTGGCAGCTTCTATGCAAGTTTTCAGAACACACAGACCGGTGACAAGGGAATGCCCGACTTCACCCGTCAGAAAAGCTTCAAGATACAATGGAGCCACCGCCAGGATCAGAAGGCAAACCCTTACAGCTCGCTCTCAGCCAGTGTGAACTTCGCTACGTCGAGCTACGAGCGCAACAACCTCAGCTCGCTCTATAATCCGCAGACCCTCACCCAGTCGACACGTACGTCGTCTGTGTCGTGGAGCACAACGTTCTCGAGTATCGGTTTGTCGTTGAGCTCTACAGCCAACCTCTCGCAGAACATGTGCGACTCGTCGATTGCGATGACATTGCCCGATCTTAACATCTCGCTCTCGCGTTTCTACCCGTTCAAGCGTAAGCACGCTGCGGGCGACGAACGCTGGTACGAGAAGATCTCGATGTCGTACACGGGTCACATCTCCAACAGCATCAATACTAAGGAGGATAAGCTGCTGCATTCCAACCTCATAAAAGACTGGCGCAACGGCTGGAACCACTCGATACCTATCAGCGGCAACTTCACGCTGTTCAACTATATCAACATTTCGCCGTCGTTCAACTTCCAGGACCGCATGTACACGCACAAGGTGATGCGCTCGTGGGATGCTGCTGCGCAGCGCGAGGTGTGCGATACTATATACGGTTTCAACAACGTGTACAACTATAGTATGTCTATCGGTGCGTCGACGAAGCTTTACGGTTTTTATATGCCGAGCCGTAAGATATTCGGCGACAAGATTCAGGCTATTCGCCACGTGCTGACTCCGTCTGTGAGCTTCAGTTATGCGCCCGATTTCAGTGCGTCGCGCTATGGCTACTACAAAACTTATCAGCGTACGAACGCTGACGGTTCGGTGGACTTGGTGGAGTACTCGCCTTATAAGGATCAGCTCTTCGGGGTGCCGGGCAAGGGCAAGACGGGCAACATCGCGTTCGACCTCTCGAACAACATCGAGATGAAGGTGAAGAGCAGCAAGGACTCAACGGGTTTCAAGAAGCTTAGTATTATCGACGAACTCGGTCTGTCGATGAGCTACAATATGGCTGCCAAAGAAAAACCGCTTTCCGACCTCACCATGCGCATCCGCTTGAAGTGGTGGAAGAACTACACGTTCAACATGACGGCTGTCTTTGCCTCGTATGCTTACGAGCTTGACAAGAACGGTCGTCCTTACGTGGGTAATCATACGCTTTGGGGCATGGGCAAGTTCGGACGTTTCCAGGGTACATCGCAGAACTTCTCGTTCACGCTGACGCCTGACAAACTTAAGAAATGGTTCGGCGGTGGCGACGACAAGGAGCGCAAGAAGCGTAACGGAAAGGACGAGGAGGACGGTATTGACACCGACGTGGAGTCGAACGTGGACGACACGATGGTGAACGCCCAGCGTGGCGCGCGCAAGAAGAGTGGGGGTGGCAAGGCTGAAACGGACGCTGACGGCTACATGCGCTTCAACATGCCGTGGTCGCTCACGTTCGGCTACGGCATCACGATGCGCGAGAACACGGGTGGCAAGTTCAACACGAAGACGATGCGCTATCCGTACAAGTTCTCGCAGAACCTCAATGTTAGTGGTAACTTGCGGCTTAGCGACGGTTGGAACATCTCGTTCTCGAGCGGTTACGACTTCGACCAGAACAAGCTCTCAATGACCACGGCTTCGCTGCAGCGCGACCTGCATTGCTTCAACATGGCGTGCTCCGTAGTGCTTGCTCCGTACACGAGCTATAACTTCTCGTTCCGTTGTAACGCTGCTACGCTCACCGATGCGCTCAAGTACGACAAGCGTTCGGGATACAGCAACGCCGTGCAGTGGTACTAAAAGAGTGGTGAGGATGTTCTTGCTCTGGCAAGCGGCAGAGCCGAGCGGAATGAAGAATAAAAAAAGCCTATGGATTCATTATTTCTACTTCAGTTTGCATGTTTCATATTCATGCTTATCAATGGGCTGTTTGTGGGTCTCTCTCATCTGCATGTAAGATGGGAGAACAAGCGGTATGAGCGTTCACGGTGGATGATCGTTGTCGCCATGATAGGACTGGCGATACAATATGCGGTGCAGATGGTTTTCGGATTCCGTGCTGCCGACGACAGTCTTGGGGCGGTCATCAACATTCTCGTCTATACGCCCTGCTTCTCGCTTATCTCTTTAGGTATCTACAACATAGAGACCACACGTTCCAACCTCAGAAAGATGATACTGATGTGTAGTGGCATTTATGCTGCCATCATTGTGGTCTTTTGTGTGGGTATCAGTCTTCATCATAGTCTGTATATCAGAGAGGGGCTTTATGTGATGCTTGCGTTGTTTTGCCTAAGTGTTTTATATTGCATATACATGATTATTCAGGAGATGATCAGGCGTAAGAATATGTTGGAGACAATGGCTGCAACGGATATGTTGCCTTACGTGAGATATTCGCGTGCAAGTGTCATCATTCTATGGCTCGCTGTTCTCGCCATGCCAGTTGCCATCTTTTCTACTACCTTATTATATATAGTAGGCCCTGCCGTATTGCTTGCCTTGTTGTTCTTCAATCTTACGTTTATCGCTCTTGGCAACAGTTATATTCCAACAGAAGAGCTATTGGATAAAGAAGAGAATATTCAGCTGTCTGGGGGGTGAAAGTAGAAAAACCTTTACAGCAATTGTCTGAGGAGCGCAGAAACTTTATCCAAAGCAGTCTTGACCAATGGTGTATGGATTTGGGCTATAAGGACAGCAACGTAAATATGTTGACGCTTTCTCGTACACTTTGTATATCAAAGAACGAATTGAGCCTGTTTTTCGATCAATGCCTGCATTCTAACTTCCGAATATGGCTCAGCGAGATACGTCTCAACGCTGCAAAAAAGATGATGTTGGAATATCCGGATTATAGCAACGACATCATTTCAGCCGAATGTGGATTCTCTTGTCGCACTCATCTTTACCGAATCTTCAAGACAAAAGAAGGCTGTTCTCCTACAGAGTGGAGAGACTTCCACTCTACAGATGCAGCACAAAATGACTCAAATTGGGCATAACCATTTTTTCGTAAAATACCAAAGAAAAAGCAAAACTCTTATCGAAAAACAGCCAAAAAGGTGTCGCATTCCTACGAATGCGACACCTTTTTGGTATGAATGCGACACATGAACAGGGGAAAGCTGCACTTCTTTTCGTGGAAATACACGATATTTGCAACATGAAAGAAGTAATAGAAACTATGCCAAGGATTGAATTAGCCCTGATCATCATCGGGGTGTTTGTACTCATATTATGTATTATCTTCGGATATGCCATGATACATGAGTACAGAATGTATCTTGAGAATCATTGGAAGGCTCGCTATAGCTTTCGTGACTTCATCAAGAGAGAACGCTTTTATATCTTTTTGCTGTTGGCATCCATATTGATCTGTCTGACAAACCTCTTGTATTTCCTGGAATGAAAAAAAATAAACGAAATAATATGGTAAATCATTTAACAACAAAAAATCGGTTGCTGGTCGCAATGCTTGCATTTATTCTTCCATTTGCTTTTGTGAAAGCAGAAGCAAAAGAAGACGGAAAGACTATTTCGCAAGGTTGGTACGTCGGAGTAGAAGGTGGAATGCCTTTCGGTTTCTCTACTTTCTCAAGTTTCGGACACGACAAGACTCACCTTGGTTGGGCTGCAGGCTTATATGGCGGCTATCGTTTCAACTCCATCTTCTCGACTGAGTTGTCTGCCAAGTATGGAGAGGTAAATATGTCTGCACAAGACTGCTGCGTAGAACGTAACTATTGGTTGGGGAGCGACGGTGTGCGTTACAATGCTGGTGTCTTGGGCATGGACAGTTGGGAGTATGCCAATTTGAAAAGCCATGTCAGGATGGGCTGGTATGGAGCAAGAGTGAACGTTAATCTCCTTGGGTTGTTCCATAAGACAGCTAACAGCCGATGGGATTTGGCAGTTTCACCTCATATATATGCAGTAACTACCAAGGCTGACATCCAGACTATAGCCGATGATGCCAAGGTGATGAAGGGTTCTGCAAACTGGCATTTGGGTTATGGCGCAGACTTGCAGGTTGGTTATCAACTGACTTCATGCCTGAAATTGGGCATCTATTCCGGTTTGACTCGTCTTACTGGCGAACGTATGGATGGAATGCCGGAGCATCTGCATAAGAACAACTTCGTTTGGGAGAGTGGCATAAGGTTGGGGATAAGCTTCGCAAAGGCTAAAAAGAAGAACGTGGCTGTGGAAACAACGCCGATAGTAGAACAGAAAGTGCCGACAACAGAACCGGAAGCACCGATGGCAGAACCGGAAGCGCAACAGCAGGTGATCTCTCCTAAGCAGAGCACTCTCCAGCAGGAGACTGCCGAAAAGGCTGCGACAAGAGTGGGAGAGCAAGAGGTGGTTGAACAGCCGAAGGCGACATTCCCCATCGTCTACTTCGCTTTCAACAGTATCGGCATCAAGCAGAGCGAGCTGTCTAAGCTGAATGGTATCCTACGTACATTGAAGGAGAATCCGAAGATGAAGGTGACTGTAACAGGTTGGTGTGACACAAAAGGCAGCGTGTCTGTCAATAAACGTATATCTCGCCAGCGTGCAGAAGCCGTAAAAACTTGGCTTGTGAAGAATGGCATAGAGGCTAATCGCATTACTGCCATAGGAAATGGTAGCGATGACACCCAAGATGCGGATAAGGCTCGCCGAGTAGAGACTAAAGACAATCATCAGTAACCCATAAAACAAGATAGAGAATGAAAGCAAAAAGAAGATTTAATATTTGGTTATGGGTG
>ERZ773114.715-NODE-715-length-38833-cov-9.365903_pt1 | contig 38833 bp, 33 predicted proteins | sample MGYA00580564_ERZ773114 | MGnify/ENA primary metagenome ERZ773114 (study PRJEB29015, sample SAMEA2737836) | human gut metagenome | biome: human gut; feature: human-associated habitat; material: faeces | place: China | collected 2012 ... | reverse complement strand
TAGACTGCCCCCCCCCCGACAGCACTACGTGCGCAGCCGTGCCGAACAGGCTCCGCTAATTCTTCAGGAGAACCATTAATGTTACGTGCGTTGACACCGCTAAACAAGCTTTGAGAAACTTGATTGTACATGGCATCTGTTTTCTTTGCCAATCTTTTCATAAATTGCTCCTTTAAAGTTTAGTTAACATAAACAATTATATCAAAAAATTATTGCTTTTTCAAGCTGTTATTATTTCATAACAGAGAGATTATTTTCACTGTTAAAATTTGTAACAGTATACAAGAGAATTAGTTCTTTAGGATTATATTTTTTACCCATTTGTGGTATAAATAATATATAAGTAAGAATTATAGTTATATAATAATTCGTTTAAATGAGATATGGAGGCACAAATGTCAGTAGGACAATTCGTATTTATGTTACACAGCCACCTTCCTTATTACAGAAAAGCCGGTATGTGGCCTTTCGGGGAAGAAAATCTTTATGAATGTATGGCAGAAACCTACATTCCATTATTGAATGCTATCTCCGAACTTTATGATGAAGGGATTAAAGCAAAACTTACGGTTGGAATTACACCGATTCTTGCAGAACAGCTTAACGATGAACATTTAAAACATGGCTTCGTTAAATATCTTGATTCAAGAATTGCTCAGGTTTCCAAAGATTTGGAGAGATATCCTGACCCGAAAGTTGCTCATTCACAGCACTTAAAATATCTTGCCAAATATTATTTTGACTGGTTCTCTAACATTAAAGATTCTTTTGTTAATAAATACGGCATGGACCTTATTGGACAATTCAAAAAATTTCAGGATCTGGGATGTATTGAAATTACCACATCCGGAGCGACTCACGGATTTTCTCCGCTTTTAGCTACTGACAGCAACCTTAATGCGCAATTCAAAGTGGGTTCTGATACAACTAAAAGGCTTTTTGGTAAAAAAGCATGCGGATGCTGGCTTCCCGAATGTGCTTACAGACAAGGCTACGAATATGTCGGCAAAGATGGTAAAAAACATTGGAGACCGGCTATTGAAGTCACGCTTCAAAATAATGACATTGAATATTTCTTTACGGAATCTCATGTAATCGAAGGCGGTAATTCTATAGGAAACAGACGTGTAATAGGTGTTTACGGAAATATAGAATATATTCCGCTGCCGGAACGCCCTGCAACAGGATATGATACATATTCAGCATATTGGCTTCCTGATGCTCAAGTTGCAGTTATGGGAAGAAATGACAGAGCCGGCTATCAGGTTTGGTCTGCCGCAGACGGTTATCCCGGAGACGGAGTATTTAGAGAATTCCACAAAAAAGATGATAAATCTGGTATGCATTATTGGAGAATTACATCTCCAACTACCGATTTGGGAGACAAAATGCTTTACGACCCTGTATTAGCTTTAAATAAAGTTAATGAAAATTCAGACCACTATACAACATTGATTTACCATATGCTTAATGACTACAAAAAAGCTACAGGTAAAGAAGGACTTGTAATGGTATCGTTTGATACAGAATTATTCGGACACTGGTGGTTTGAAGGCGTTGAATTTATTAAACAGGTAATCAAAAAATTTGCAGCATATCTTCCTGAAGTAGAAAGAATGACTGCAGGAGAATACGTCCATTCGCACCCGCCCAAAGAAGCTATTCAAATTCCTGAAAGCTCATGGGGACAAGGCGGTCACTTCTATGTTTGGAATAATCACTTAACAGAATGGATGTGGCCTATTATCCATGCCTGCGAAAAACGTATTAATGCAATTGCAGACAAATATCCCGAAATTCCTGAAGATAAATTACTTCACAGGGCATTAAACCAGTTAGCAAGAGAAAATCTGTTATTGCAAAGTTCTGATTGGCCTTTCCTAATTACAACATGGCAAGCCAAAGACTATGCAACAGATAGGTTCCGTGAACATGTCGACAGATTTGAAAAAATTGCAGACATGATTGAAAGCGGTAATATAGACAACAATGTATTGCAGGAAATCGAAAGTATTGATAATTGTTTCCCTGTAATTGATTACAGAGTATATCAATCTATCGAAGAAGGCGTAATTCCTCAACAATCAGCAAAGTTAGCTCCGCTTTATCAATAATTGAGTTAAACCATAAAAAAGACCGGTTATAAGTCCGGTCTTTTTTTTATTTATTAAAAATCAAATTTGGAAACTCTTTTCTTAGTTTTTCAATAGTGTTAATATCAGGTTCATATGTATTTTCAGTTTTAAAAAGAAGTTTTTCATCAGGTTTCAATCCGAATGCGGCGTATATTTTTCTTGCCTGTCTGACATTTCCGCTGAAACCATTCATATAAAAATCTAGAATCTGTGTATTTGGGAAAGGCTCAAATATAATTCCTTTTCTTTTTGTTATTGTGTTGTTTTTAGATTTTGGAACTTTAAACGCAATTATGGTATGATCAAAAGCTCTAATACAGCCATCAGAAGATTTGGCATGCAGTGTGAAAATATCGCAGTTCTTAATTTTATTCATCTTGCATATAGTTTTTCCTGTTTCAGCTAGTTCGGCACAGTTTCCTACTTTAAAAGTACTAAGCATTCCTATTAATCTTCTGAAGACTTCAAAAATTCCGCCTTCTTCATATGCAGTATGCTGTAATTCCCGTATAACTCTAAGAAGCATATTGGTTTCTCTAATTTCATCAAGCAGTTCAAGTTGTTTTTGCTTAGGAAGATTGCTGTAAGACGCAGGCTTTCTGACATCTGCAAATTCAGAAAAGAATACATCTTTTACTTGTTTTATATTTTTTTGAAATGCCGATTTACCAGTAAATGTATTTTGTGTTTGAATATTGTTAATCATACTTGTAAAAAACTCGTAAAAAAATTTTTTTTGCAAAAACTATTGCAAAAATTTTTTCAGCATATTATAATAAAACTTGTCGAAAGATAATGACAAATAAATATGGGAGCGTAGCTCAGTTTGGTTAGAGCGCATGCCTGTCACGCATGAGGTCGCGAGTTCGAGCCTCGTCGTTCCCGCCATTTTAAGAGGGTTTCAACCCTCTTTTTTTAATGCGAATTTTCTGTATTTAAACGTCCAGTTTGATTATAACAGACAGTTTGATTTTACCATTAAAACCCAATAATAGCAGGGTATTACACCTAGTTTGATTTTTAACAGACAGATTGATTTTTTAGGGCAAGTCCGTTTTCAAAAAAGGTCGGTAAATTTTTTTTAAGGTCGGAAATTTATATATTAAATTTTTACTGATACGAAATCGACATACATTCATTCTTAGCGAGCTAATGCGAGCTTTAGAATGATGGATGCAAAGCTCGGAAGTGGTGTTCAAATTCTTTGTCTTCAGAGCTAATGTGTGTGTACGATGAAGAATGAATATATAGATATAAATAAGGTGGCGAAAGCCAAAGGATTAAAGAGCAATCGTTCTTTAAGAATGGCTATTCAAAAAGGCAAGTACGAGGCTCGTGAAGTAACTGTTTTCGGCGGTAAATCGTATGAAATACTTTATTCAAGTTTAGAACCTGAAATACAGGAAAAACTTGAAGACGAGGATATGAAATGTACTGCATTAGTTCCTGTAAATAACAAAACTCAAACACCGTCATTTATGTCAGAAAAAGCTAGAATGACAGCCCTTGCAAGAGCAGATGTTATTAATCAATTACAGAAAGTCAGAACTCAATACAAAACTAAAAAAGAGGCTGATTCTGTATTTTTAGAATTATACAACTCAGGACTTTTACTTCCATCAGTTTACAAATTTTTAGGAAGCATTTCAATCGGGACTTTGCATCGTTGGCTAGGGGCTTATAAAGAAGCAAACGATTACAGAAGTTTAATACCGAGATATAAAGTAAGCAAACAGAATGAATATAACTCAATTCTAAACTATGAAATGAAACAGGTGTTTTTAAAATTCTTACTGCATCCGAATAAATTCAGCTTAAATAAAGCGGTACATTTAAGTAAAAGCATTCTTGAAAAACGAGGATATGAGGCATTACCTTGTGATTTAAGTTTTAAAAGATTTGCTGAACACTACAAAAAAAATAATTATGACAAATGGGTTTTATTTAGAGAAGACGAGAAAGCATACCACGATAAAGTGGAAGCATATATTGAACGGGATATTTCAGTGCTTAGTGTCGGCGATGTCTTAATGGCAGACGGACACGTTCTGAATTTTCAAGTTATTAATCCATTCACCGGCAAGCCAACGAGTGTTGCTCTCGTTGGCTTTTTAGATTGGAAGTCAACCGCACTTGTAGGTTATGAAATTATGATGACTGAAAATACCCAATGCATCGCAAGTGCCTTGCGAAACGCAATTTTAAATCTCGGAATTATCCCGAAAGTAGTCTATCAGGATAACGGCAGGGCTTTTAAATCTAAATATTTTCAAAATGTGGATTTTGACGAGGAGGGCTTTAACGGAGTGTATGCAAATTTAGGCATCCGCTCCGTTTTTGCTAAACCGTACAGTGCAAGAGCAAAAATCATAGAGCGATTCTTCCTTGAATTTCAGGAGGAGTTTGAAAAAATGATGCCGAGTTACATAGGAACAAGCATTGAAGATAAGCCGGCGTGGATGAAACGGGATGAAAAACTCCACAAAAATATGTACAAAAAACTTACTAATAATTACATTCCGACGGTTCAGGAAGTTATTAAATATATTGATTGTTGGATTGATTACCATAACTCAAAACCTTGCCCTAACGACCGTTCAAAAACTATTCGGGAAATGTTAAACGGTGTTAAAAAGCAAGATATAGATAAGAATATTTTGAACGATCTGATGATGAAAACGGAAGCAAGAACAATAAACAAACATGGAATAACATTCCTTGGAATGCATTACAGGAGTGACGTTATACTCGGACTTCGGGATAAGGTTTACATCCGCTACAGTCTGTTTGACCTTTCAAAAGTTCATGTTTATTCAATGAAAGGCGAGTTTTTATGCGTAGCACATAGAGTGCAAAAGGTTCACCCGATGGCAAGAGTTCTTGGCACTGTAAAAGATATGGAAGAATACAAACAGCAATACCAGAGACAACAACGACAATTTAAGAAAGTTAAAAAAGAATTTCAGAAATACTTTCCAACCGAAAAAGCTGAAGTTTTGGAAATTGAACCCGAAGAAGAAATTATCGAGGTAATTCCTGAACCGCAGAAACCTAAGCGTGAACGAAAATTAACCATTCGTGAACAGCAAATGAACGTACCAATATTCAATTCAAATTATGAAAAATATGAGTGGTTAATGTCGAATGGAACAACAAATCCTGAAGACAGGAAATGGCTTGCTGATTATATGAGAAGTGATGAATATTACAATTTATACGGAGATTAATTATGAATAATACAAAATTTGTAAGAACAAAAAACGTCAAGCGGTTTGTAGCATTGATGGATGAACTCCAAAAACTTCCGCCGAACATCCCAAAACTTGCATTAGTTTATGGAGACCATGGGCTTGGAAAGACCAAAGCTATAATTTGGTGGGCGACAAGAAATGATGCAGTTTATGTCAGAGCCAATAATGAAATGACGCAGAACGGTTTATTACAAGCTATTGTGGATGAGCTCGGGGAACGACCGCTGTATTTAATGCAGGAAAATTTTAAACTTATCCTCAAACATTTAAAACGAGATCCCAAAATAATCATAGTTGATGAGGCTGACTACCTCTTCAGCGGTAAAAACGTTATAGAAATTTTGAGAGATATTCAAGACTCTACCGGCTGTCCTGTTGTTTTATCCGGGATGGGTGTGATGGATAAAAAGATTGCAAGGTTCAAGCACTTTGAAGATAGGATTTTTAAAAAACTTAGGTTTGAACAATTTAACAGTTTGGATATTAAAGAAATTATCGGGGAACTTACAGCCCTTAATTTTACGGAAGATGCAATTGCATATCTTGCAACAAGGACAAACCAATTCAGACAGTTAGTTAAGCTGATTAACAGGATTGAAAAAATATCTGAAACAAACAAATTTGATGAAATAGACGAATATACTTTGAAAGGAATAATTAATGAAAGACAAACTACTTGCCCTGTTCAGACGATTAAAAAACTTTACGCGTGAAGATCTTCTCAGCTATTTAGAAATTGAAGAAGAAACTCTAGATAACATGCTTTTATATTTAATTGATGAAGGCAACATTGAAGAAAATGTCGGAGGCTATTCTTATGTAAAATCTTCTGCATCAACAAGTAATGTTAAAAGAGAAAACAAAAATTTAAATTATATGTTTCAATTTCATTCTACGGAAACAATTGAGTTAATAATTAAAGCTTATTGCTTGAGCATCCCAACACACAAGGCTTGTTATCTTGTAACATTAAATAATAGTTGTATTGCCGATTTCTATACGGAATTCAGAAAATTGATTTATGAAAGATTATCAAGCCAAATTACATCATAAGTTAGCAGAAAGAATATGACTAAGAGAACGAACTTTTGAAGATTTGTATCAAGATTTAAAGAAATATTTACTTAATATTTCTTAATAAACTTTATAACAGTATCTGATTCATATAATTCAACTACTGCTCTCACATTTCATCTTTTTCTACGATAAAATAGTAATCATCTGTGCCACTTATCTTATAGTTTATATTTTGTTTAAAATTCCTTAATATCAAATCCTAACCTTAAACTCTTTCCAATCCTTAACAGGTTCTTCTGAGAATTGGATGCCGTCTTCAAGTGCTGCAAAATGTTGCTTACCACAATGTATTTTTAATTTTTCTGAGTTTCTTAAATCAAGTAGGCTTGTTGTTCCTTTTGTTTCAAGTACAAAATAAAGTTTTTGTTCGCCGTCTTTTTCTAAGAACACCGCCCAATCAGGGTTATAACTTCCTATTGGTGTTTCAATTTTAAACCTCGAAGGAATTTTGAAAAATATTTTAACATCCGGATCTTCATCAAGTGATTTTGCAAATCTGCTTTCAACCCCGCTGTCATAAATCAGGTAATCATAAACGCTGTGCTCTACTTCAACGGCATTACGGTCAAGGTTTGCAAGAAGTTCTTCGCTGTCAAAAATTTCCTGAACATAATATTCCTCACCTGCAAGTTTAACATATTTTATGCCGTCAATAGCCAAACTGTGGCGGTTGCGTGAGATTATCTCAAGTGCTTTTTCATAAAATCCTTGAGGATTGTTTATAAAATCTTTTATTCTGCCGCTTTCCTGTAATATACGAATTATATCGCTCCGTTTTAAAAGCGTTTCGGCTGAAATCAATCTGACAATATCCGGCAGAACTTCATAAGAGCCTGCAATATCCAAACTTCTTCTATGCATTTCTGTTGAGGAAACTCCGGCATTTTCAAGTTCTATTTCAGCTGTTGATGAAACAAGTCTTGCTTTTGGAATAACCGGCATTTCAGACAGCTCTTTTACACAGTTTTTAATTAAGGTTTCAGTGTCAATATTTACTCTGTATGTTGTTTTTTGTTTAATTTTATCCCACAATTCTCTAAATTCTGGGGATAAAATTGCCTGTTTTTTCAGTTTAACCGTAACTTCTTTATTCGCATCACGAATAACAGGGCGGTTGTCGGCTTTTTCTAACGCTTGAATAATTGCACGCTGTGCGGCTTTTGAATAGCGTTCGCTCAAATCAAGTTTGCCGGCTTTAAACTGTGCTTTCATTGTGTCTTTTATTTTACCCTCTTTTGAAATTACTTTCATTTCTTTGAGTTCTTCCATAATCTCTGTGGCTTGCTCATGCGTAAATGTTTTTTCTTCAATACGGGTTTCTACACATTTAACGTCTTTGAGTTTTTCAAAAGTTACAGGTTCAGCCTGCTTAATTATTTTTTTGACTTCTTGTTTTAACGGCTCTGCTATTTCAGGAAGTTTAATTTCTTCAACTTTTACATCTTCTTTTACGTTGCCGTTAGTGTCAAGAACATCATTCGCAACAAGTGCCTCATAAACATCAAAGGCAGAGGCTTCATCCATCTGGTGTTCAATTTCGACTTTTTCCTCGTAAGTCAAATCCATCAAAGCACTAAGCTGCAATACACCAAACTTCATACCGGTTTCCTGTTCAATTTCTTTTTGCAGAGTTTCGGCAAATTCAGCGAAACTTTCGTTTGCCATTACGTGCAGAACGTTTATATTTCTATCTTCAATCCGTTCACCGTCCTGATTTACGCAAAGTCTTAGACCACGTCCGACTTTTTGGCGGCAGGTAAATGTTGATTTCTGTTCAATTAATGTACAAACCTGAAATACATTCGGGTTATCCCAGCCCTCTTTTAAAGCAGAGTGTGAGAATATAAATCTTAAAGGACATTCAAAAGACAAAAGCCATTCTTTATCTTTCATAATTGTGTTATAAGTATCGTCATCTGCAAGGGTATCGCCCTTAGTGTTTTTGTAAATCCCCTTTTTATCCTGTGAAAAGTAGCCATTGTGGGCTTTTTCAACATCTGTATTAAAATAAGTTTTCAGAGGGGCATACTTTTCTTTGCTCATAAGCTCGTTATAACATTCTTCAAACATCTGAGCATAAATACCTTTTTCGCCTGTTTCAGTACGGTATTTTTTTACCTCATCAATAAAGAATAATGACAAAACTTTTATACCTTTGTCGTGATAGCGGAGTTCTTTTTCAAGGTGTGCTTCAATTGTTCTGTATATTTGAGCACGCTTAATTATATTTTCATCAATACTTCCGATAGATTTGCCGGGTTTAACGGTTTCAGAGTTTGTAAATTCAACACATTCAAAATCTTTTGTGCAATCAATGCCTTCGATTGTGTAGCCTTCATATAAACTACGCTTTCCCGAAAGCATAAATAAATCATCCCCGGGTTTGACAGTAATCGTCTTACGTTCGACTTTTCCGGCCTTGCTTTCAATATCCATTTCAATTTTTGCACTAAACCCGTTTTGATTTGATACTGATTTTAAATGTATATATGGCTTGTTAAAATCATTTGTTACGGAATTAGAGGACACACAAATTTGCTTTACAAGTCCCATTTGATAAGCATCAACGGGAGTTAAGCGGTAAAGCAGGTTTATTTTTTCTTTATGAGTTGCACTGTAGCGGAGAACACAAAGAGGATTTAAAGATTGAATTGCCTCTTTAGCTTTTGGCGTGTTGTCAACGGATTGCGGTTCGTCAATAATTACAACGGGATTTGTATCCTGAATATATCTCATAGCGGTTTCGCCGTTGAGTTTGTCCTGCTCCTGATTGATTATATTTTCGGCTTTTTTGAATGCGTCAATATTTATAATCATTATTTCAATATTGCCTGATGTTGCAAACTGGCGGACATCCGAAAGTTTAGCAGAGTTATAAATAAAATATCTGTATGGAATTCCGTCGTATAGGTTTTTGAAGTGTTCTTCCGTTACCTGCAAGGACTTGAAAACCCCTTCACGTATCGCAACTGACGGAACAACTATGATAAATTTTGAAAATCCGTAACGCTTATTGAGTTCAAGAATTGTTTTTGTGTAAACGTATGTTTTACCCGTTCCGGTTTCCATTTCAATAGAAAACTGGCGGCTGTCATAGTCACGTGACAGCGGTAATTTGTGACGTCTTTGAATTGAATGCATATTTGAAAGCAGGGTGTCCTGGGCAATTTCAAGCTTATTACCAAACCCGAAATCATTCTGAATTAACTTCATCTGATCGGGGTTACGGTCAATAGAAAAAGTCGTGGTTGATTTTTTTTGTCCTGCAAATAAATCAGCAACCGCATTTACTGCCTCTGTTTGAAATTCTTGATTTTTAAACTTTAGTTTCACACGCAACTCCTTACAATAACTTCATCTCAATATCTTTGTCTTTCAGGATGTAGTATGCATTTGAAAGAGCTGTGCTGTCTTTGAAAGCTTGTTCCGAAGATACGATTTTTGCAGGTATAAGCTCGCACATTTCTTTTATATCTTCAGGAGTTATGCCGTCTTTGCCGTAATCAAGACAAATAAGCACTAAGCAGTCTTCTCCTATTGAATAGGCTTTTTTATCGTTGATTTGCGTAGAAATCACTTTGTAAGTGAGTGGAATACCCATTTTTAGCATTACTTCATAAATCACATCCAAATCGGTACGGTCAGGTTTGATAGTTTCGTTCAGTAATGAAAATCTTTGAGCAACTATCTGTTCATCCTGTGTTGGTGTGCTGTCCCACTCTACCAGATTGGATGTGTCGAGTTTGAAAACTTTGAAACCTATATCGCCTTTGCTAATCTTTGCGCCGGCGCGGCGGATGCGCTCTTTGCCTATTTCACAGATATTTTTGTAGCCGGCTTTGTAAGCTTCGGATTTTTCATCGCAAACTTCCGGCAACTGAACCATTATGAATTGGCGGTTTCCATTGTCCTCGGCATTTAACTGCATCACTGCATGAGCCGTGGTTGCACTGCCGCTGAAAAAGTCGAGAATTATAGTCTCTTTTGTTTCTGATATTTGTAATATCCTTTTTATTAAGTCCGTTGGCTTAGGATTATCAAACACTTTTACGTCTAACAAATCTTTTAATTCTAATGATCCCTTTTTATTACCCTCAACATCATTCCATAAATTAGAAATTTGTTTAGTTCTTCCTTCTGCATAATATTTTACATATGGAGTTAAAATACCATCTCGATTATTCTTCCAAATAACCATATTGTTTTCAACAAGTGTCTGATATGTACTTGGGGCAACTCTCCAACGGCTTTCATATCCACCCGGACCTTTAGGGTATACCTGCTTACCATTTGGAGCTGTTATTGGATAATACATAAAAGGTCTATCTTCTCTTCTATCTGCATTACCTGTTTTCCTTAACTGTAAACAGGAATATTGCCCAAGTTCATCAGCCTCAGTAAATCTATTTAAATCCTCACTTGTTAATGGTATACCTTGTAATGAAAACTCATTTGACTTCCTATAACATAGTAAATAATCAAAAGAAGACCCTATTTTATTTGCATCTTGACCTGTTGTAGTACCTGTAGCTCTAGCTATAGAACCAACAAAATTTTCTTCACCGAATACTTCATCACAGAGTTTTCTAAGATTTGTTACTTCGTTATCATCAATGGAAATAAAAATCACGCCGTCATCACGCAAAAGATTTGCTGCCAATCGCAACCTTGGGTACATCATATTCAACCAATTTGTATGAAAACGCCCCATTGTCTCAGGGTTTGACTTTGTTGTCTGTTGCGTTACTTCTTTATACTTTGCCATAGGATCTTTGAAATCATCCTCATATACAAAGTCATTGCCTGTATTATACGGAGGATCGATATAAATCATCTTTACCTTGTTGTAATATGACGACTGCAAAAGCTTTAAAACCTCTAGGTTGTCACCCTCAATATAGATGTTATTTGTAGTATCGAAATTTACACTTTCTTCTTGACAAGGTCGTAAAGTACCTGTTGAACGTTTTCCCGCTATACGGTAACACTCAGACTTCCCTTTCCATTCAAACTTGTATTTTTCAAAGTCATTGTCGTCATATTGCCCGAACAATGCTAAAAGTTTACTAATATCCAATTTCCCCTCTGAAAAACACTGAGGAAATACCGCTCTTAACTTTTCTAAATCTGCGTTTTCAATATCCATACTTTGTGACGAAACTCTTTCAATATCCACCATATAAATTCCTATTAGTTATTTTCCTTTTGAGTTAATATTACCACAAAAATTATTTCTTAGAGGAGTTTGCCTTATAAATTTGCACTTTGAAATGCGGGCTCATCAAAACATTAAAATTATACTCATCGGTCAAATCAGCTATTTCTTTTTCTGTTTCAACGTCAATTTGAGCTTTATCGTAAAAGAGTTTTTCTTCACGCATGAGTAATTCTTTTTCCAAAACCTTAATTTGTTTTGTTGTTTTCAGCTCTTCAAGTTTATTTGAAAAAGCCTGCTTTTTCAAATCTTTTATCTCTGTTTTAATGTCGTTCAAAACCGTTTCAAGCTGTGTTTTCTTCCTGCCTGCAAGAAGTTTTATTTTTTCAACTTCAAAAGCGAATGACCCCTCTTTATTTTTTATGTATTCCTTGATTATATCCGCTTTTGAAATTTTATCGTCTAAACTTCCAACACCTGCAAAATCCTGTAATAACTGCCCATATTTGATTTGCCCAAGCCTATCCCGTTCTTCAGATTCTATTACAGGCAAACTTAAAAGTTCCCGACACTTTTCTTCAGACAAAATCTCTCCGCTTTGAGTTTGTCCTATCAAAATATGGCGGGTAGAAGAAACATCCTTTGAAGTAATTGTTGCATAATAAAATCCAATCTCACAAGGCTCAATGTCCACATTTACATAAATCTTAGCTTCAGGTGAAATGTTTGTATCAATTTCTCTCAAAATTCCTTTTGCAAAAGTTGAAGTAAAACTTATTCTGCCGGTCTTTGGTTTAAAATCTTTACCTAATCCGTATCTTTTGTAACCCTCATAATTTCTCATTCGTCCGTTATCGTTAAACGAAAACAAATACGGGCGTTTGTAACCTTCCATCAAGGTCAAGGTTTTGTTTTCATCATCTATTTCGTACCAGTCGGTCTTTATGGTTTCAAAATAATATTTTACAAGTTCCCACAATTCGGCATTGAGTTCTGCAGCTTTTTCCTCAATATATGCAGGGGCAACCGCTACTTTATCCGCTATGGATTTGGTAAATGTCGTGAATAGAATATCTTCTGAATTTTCAACAAGTTGTTCGTTTGCTTGCCTGTGCTCCGTCAAGTTTTCTTTAAATGCCTGAGCCACTTCATCTCTGTGCCTGAAATCTTTTAGCACTTCTTTTATCTTAGTGTCAAAATTTCCTACAATATCATCCGACATCCCGAAAATCCCGTTAAACTGTAAAGTCCGTTTATTTATAAGTTCAAGCATTCTGACATCTGCAAAATTTTCATGGCTTAAAAGATTAATAACTAGCACATCAGAATTCTGTCCCTGTCTGTGGCATCTGCAAATCCTCTGCTCCATTTGAATTGAATTATAAATCATATCGTAATTTACAACCACAGGACAGTATTCTATATCCAAACCCTTTGCAGCTGTATCCGTTGTTACAAGGATTTGAACGTCTTCCTCATTACGGAATTTTTCAAGTGTGTCGCTATCTTTGTACTTAAGCGTGTTATATCCATTTTGTCTGAATATCATATAAAGGTTATCAAGCGTTGTGTTGTTATCCACAAAGACAATCGCTTTTTGATTAACATTCATTGCTTTAAGATGATTAAAAACAATTTTTATAATCTTCAAAAGCTGTGTAGTTTTTGAGTTAATTTTTATTTCTGAAGCAAGGGTTTGAATATGTATAAGTGCAGCTTTTTCAAGTCCGTAAGTTCTTTGAATTGCCGGAGATATCATATTCACAAACGCCTGCGGTGAAGATGAAAGTGTTTTAAAAAATAAAAGATTTAAGTTGTATTCATCAATTTCAGGATATGCTGCTTTATTTTCTGAGGCAATATATGTTGAAATTAATTTATATAACTCTTTTTCCTCCTGCAAAAGAGGGTAATCCACAGTAATGGGCAGTCTGTGTGAAAAATTCACATATTCTGTTGTCTGACTTTTTAATGTTCTGAAACAGAATTGTGAAACCCAGCTTGTAAGTTCCGGATAATTTTCAGGTTTTCTAAAATATCGCTTATAAAACCAGTCGGCATCCGGCAGAATACTTTCGTCTATGAAATGGATAAGTCCGTAAATGTCCCGAATGTCTTTCGTGATAGGTGTCGGTGTTAAAAGTAACTTGTATGCCTCACGTACTGCATTTTTTAATATGACTGTCGTGTCTTTTGTATAATTTGCAAGAACATCCACTTCATCAAAAATAACTAAGTCCCAATCCCGTTCTTTTATCTTATCCGCATGCCTGATAGCACAATCGTATGTTGTCAAAACAATACCGTCTTCATCAGGAATATTTTTTGTATTATTCAAAAAAACATATGGGAGTGTAAAATCCCTGTCAAGTTTCCGTTTCCACTGTGTTACAAGATTTGGCGGAAGAACAACTAAAATGTTTTCCTTTCCCTCATACCACTTTTGACCTGCAACAAGAAGAGCCTCATAAGTTTTACCGAGTGAGCCTTCATCACAGAGTAAACAGCCTTTTAAAAAGTCTGATCGAAGTGCAAATCTTGCCGCGGCTATCTGATATGGCAAAATCTTTGCGGTTGATGAAGCATAAACAGGCAAGAAGTTTTTGTCATCCGAAAAATCCTCAAGACGCTTTGCCTCTATTAAGGCACTGTATTGACTTTGAAATTTATTCTCTTCCATACTACTCTCATGCTGATTTTAACACAAAACAGACTTTTTATATTAAAATGAATGATATCACATTGCCAAAACAGTAAAACAAATATATTTCACAAAAATTAATCAAATTCTTTAATTAAAAGTTTTTGTGATATTATCCTTGTAACTAGGGGGTTAATTATATGAAAGTTATGCTAAATACTGAAAAGATTTATACAATTAGACGTATATTTCAGAATAATAAATTGCTTAGGGAAAATTTTATTCCAAACTTAAAAACATCTGCGTCCCAGATCCCTGATATAAACTATACTCAAAACAATTTTATAAAAAAAATAATAAACTTTTTTAAGCCTAAAGAGTTTAATGTAGAAAAGTCGCCTATTATAGCAAAATTAGAAACTCCATATGGCAGATACGATGATATTCCAGATCCAAAAGATTTAAAATTTGATTCCGTTGACAGAATAATGGCTGAAATTTATATTAAGCAAGCTAAAAATGGAGTATATCCAGATTATACTGTTAATCACAATATTGAGCAACTTAGACATGTTCCAGATGCTGTTAAAGAATTAATTAAGCCAAGAGATATTAGCCCTAACGGTCATATAGACCAAAATACAATTAATAAAGCCTATAGCATTGCTAAAAAAGCGGGGGAGATTTCTCCTTATGAATACCCACCATCATTTGCAGGAGAAACAAATATATCTGAAGGAACCATTCCTAATTTGTTATCGAAATCCATAGATGCGACAGAAGGCGACATTTCTCACGAAATACCATCTGACATTTCTGGATTAGACGCTCCTCTTGATGTTGTAGATTCAAGATTTAAAATTTTTGACAAAATTAATCCTGATAATGGTATAGATGTTGACAATTTAGCTGATTTATCTGAACACACTACCGACATATTAGGTTCAGAACTAATTGAAAACGTAGTAAAAAAATCTGAAAGCTTTTTGGTAAATCTCTTAGATTCATTGTCTGATTTTCATTAGGATATCAGGAATGCAGTTTTCAATAATTTCATTATTGACGAAATATTTCCATTTCCAGTTATAGACTTATATGATTTAGCAATAATTTCACCATTATTTGCAACTGATGATAATAATTTAATATAATCTTCAACTAGCGGGCTTGCTATTTTTTTCATTTCAGTAATAATTTTGTTTACATAGACACAATCTCTATTAGATAAATATGGTTCAATAAGAGTCATATTGTTTTGTGTTTGTTTAATTTTTTTAACATAAGAACTTGCGATAGGATGAATACCTTTATGGATAAATGTATTGCAATAATCATTATAATCCGCATATACATATTTAATTGCTTGCTGTTGTTTGCTAACACGTTGTACCTTTGGCACTACACCAATAATAGGAGCCCTTTCTTGTATTTTTTGAGGCAGTGAATACATTTCGTTTATTTCGTTAAGCTGCATATTTACAAATTTAAAGTATTTATTTTTAATTTTATAAGATGCGTTGAGTGATTGGCTTAATAATTGTGTATCATCTGACTTAAATGTAGTAAAAATTTCATCAAATAGTTTGGTATCTTCATTACCGCCAAATCCACCTATTGTTTGCGTATTTAACTCAGGTATTTGTATTGTATTAATAAAAGTAGAATTTTTCACACCATCACTGTAAAAATTTGCACCTTTCCTATACACAGCCTTTAAAGAATAGTCTTCATCTGCAATATTTCCGATAATACCAGAAGCTTCCATTTTTTGAGTTGCAAATATTCTTTGTATAAGAGAATCAGTACTTTTAAACTGAGAAGTAATATCAAATGGATCTTCTATATTTTCAGCTTTCATTAATTCTTTTTGTTCATTAATTGTTCTTTTTAAATGAAGTAAACTAGATTTTTCTTTATTAGCCCTATCATTTATCACTAATAAATCATTAGAAGTTTGAGACAATGAAACCCTATTTTTTCTTAAATATTCTTCTATATTATCATTGTTTAGTTGTTCTGGTCTCGCACTAAAATTTATATTATTTTTTAATAAGCTATTAATAGAATATATTTTCATTTCTACCTCAATTTTTATTAGTAAATCAAATATGCAATATTTAATAGATATATGGTGCAAGTATTAACTTTTGTAAATAAAAATTAATTAAATTTGTCAAAATATTTTATTCTTTATTTTTCGAAATATCACGAGTAATTTATGCAAATAAACAGTAAAAAAAGTTTAAACTCTAATATTTCTTATGCTGGCGGCTTAACAAAACCAATGATTACAGACATAAGAAATACAGATGTCTCTAAAATTCAAAATTATCTTGCAAAAAACAATATTAATTCAGATTTTCAAAATAATAAATTGCTTGCTTGGTCTGTGGTTAAAGTTTTCGAATTTATAAAAGAATTACAAAACACTTTTAAATTAAAACTTGGTTATCCAAGTAATATTATGGTAAAGGATACCAAAACATTAAATATTCCAAATTTGGAGTTTACCTATGGATTTTGTAATTTAGTACCCTGTAGAATTCACAAAGCTTCTGAGGAAATAACACCTGCTAAAACTATTATTTTTAATAAAGATTTCCCTTGGGATAAAATTAACGAAATAAGTGATTTTGATTTTCATGTTGCTAAAAATACAACGACTGATTTTTTTTTAGAATTCGTTTTTCATGAATTTTCACATATTTTTCATGAAAATCATTTGCTTAACACATCTAGTGTAAATAATGTCTTAAAAAAACTGCTTTCAATGACAGATCCCAAAATTATACAAAATTATCAACAAGAATATGGACAACTTGTTGAAAAGCAGATATGTAAATATGCAAGAAAAGAACCGATGGATTTAATTGCTTGTGACATGAGTGGTCGCTTGATTAACAATCTTGATCGCGATAGCATTAGACCAATAAGCAATCCATTAGAGAATTCTCCTTATGAAAAATTATTTTCTTTAAAAAGTTTCTTTAATAAGAAACCACAAATTGAAAGACTTATAAAAAATATTTTTGATGGGGACACTAATATATTAAAAAATACTGATTAATAAATAGAAAGGAAAAATTATGAGAGTTCAACAAATTAGGGGTAATGTATTAAATCTAAAAAACTTAAATCAGCAGAAACAAAATTTGAAGAGTACTACTATACCAACGCAAAACATTGATAATTTAACATTTACGGGCTCTAAAACAGATTTAGTTCGTAAAATTTTTAAACCTGCGGCAAAGAATATTGATGAAGCTATGAATGCAGGGATGAAAAAGTTAAATCTTTCATCTGATATTGCACTAGAGAGGTTAACTCCAAAATTAGAGCCGGGTGCTTACACTAAATTACTTGTCGCTAAGATTCAAGCAACAAATGAAAGAATTAAGACTTTAGAAGAAGCGATTGCAACACAGGTAAAACCAGCAAAAGTCAGAGATGCCGAAGCGGATTTAAGTTTTTATAGAAATTGGGATGATGCGTATCAAAAAAAGAAATATCAAACAGAAGCAGAAAGTGCGAAAAAAGCTCAACGCGACAAATACATCTGGGGTTTTAAATGGATGTCAGGAGGAGGAACAAAATATGATGAAAAAATGGCACCATACTGGAATGGTCATTGGAGATATCAGCGAGTTGAATCGAATTTAAATGATTTAAGGCAAATTGTTGCTGATTATAATAGTTCAAAAGATTTACAGCGTCAAACTTTAGAGGCATTAAAACGAGAAAGAGCGTCATACATTGCACAATTAACCAGTGCTCATCTGGGAGATTATGTAAATCAAACAGTAAGCCAGCATGGCAGTATTAATGACAGAATAGCCGGATATCTTGATGTAAAAGAACAAATCAAAAAAGATTTTGTAGCTCCTCTGCTGGCAAGTAAAGATAATCCGAATGTAAGCTTGCCAAATGCGGTTGTACTTTATGGTGCTACAGGTGTTGGCAAAACAGAAATGCTTAAAGGTGTAGAAGAAGAATGTAAAGATGTTGCAGAGATTGTACATTTTCCGATGGATACATCGTTAAAAGGTTTCCAAGACAAAATGAATGAAATATTAGCACAGGCAAAAGCTCGTTATAACGATCCTCAAAATAAAAAACGAACAATTCTTCTTATTGATGAAGCAGAAAAGTATATGTGTATGAGTGAAGCAAAAGCTAATCGGCTAGCTTCTGAATTTGAAGCGGATGATTTTGAAATTTTAAATAAATACGGCAATAACGATAAGGATAATGTTGATTATTTGAAATCCCTTCTTGACTGGATATCAGAAGTTCCAAAGGAAAAAGGAGAAACAAACAAGTCAAAAAGTGCGACAACATTGTTTATAACAACCAACTACCCTCACTTGATTGATCAGGATTTGATGAGAAGAAAAGGAAAATTTACGCCAATTGCGGTTCATCCTGCTAAGGATGTTAATTTAGAAGCCGTAATTAAGCATTATTTCAAACAAAATTCAGACCTTCTTGAACAAATTAAAATGCTTGCACCTAATGACAATTTTGTTGAAATACTCAATGGTCAAGTTAAATTCTCTGAAAAAGCTAAGAATGTTTTATTGGAGAAAAAGAATAACGGCACAATAACTAACATGCACATAGACTATGAATTATCCGACTGGCCGGATCTTGAGCGTTTCATAAAATTTATGAACCCCTCTGACAGGCGTGGAGCATACAGCAATGTTGAGATTAAAGATATGATTTCTAAAGCATTTGACAGATATCTTGAAAATCCGACAAAACCTATGTACAAGTATTTCTTTGATATTAAAAATGAAACCAACAGAGATATCACACCTGCAAGATACAGCAAATTTAGAACAATTTATAATATGGTAACAGATAAGTTTGATTCAGAAGGTTTTGGACAGGCAGAAAAAAAATTCACCGACCTGATTAATGCTTACCAGAACGGAGAACTCAATGAAGAAATGTGTGCAGCAGTGGAAAAACAAATGGCACATATTCAGGAAGAGTTACAAAAACTTCAATCTAAAATGAAAGCAGGAATAGCTCTAACAGAAGGTGAACAAATGCAGTATGATCTGTTCAAAAAATGGGACAGCATCTGGGAATAATGAGGAATTAAAATTATGTATATAACAAAAATTGACGGGAATTATAACTATAAAAATAAACCTTATTTTTTAGCTAAAATTCCGGAAAAAGAACTAATAGAAGAACTTACAGAAATTGCAGCCAGTAAAAGTGATATTGTCAAAAAACATATATCCTATTTAAATGATATGCAAAAAGGAAGCAATATCTCACCTGAAAGAAAAGCTGAAATTAATGAGTGGCTAAGCAGAAAATTATATGAGGCATCATCATTTAATCCTGTAAAAGAAGAACAGCAAGTAAAAGAATATATTGAATACATAGAAGAAGAGAGAACTCCTAATAAATTAATACGCAATGGGAAAAAAGTTCTTCAATTTATTAAGGAGAAAATAAAAGATGAACCGGAATACGTTCATCCAATGATGCGTAGTTTTAATGACCGAAAACATGAATTATCGTTTTTTGAAAAGTTTAGGGATGTATTCTCTTCATATTTGGAATTAATCCCTAAATCTGTTCAGGAAAAAGCTAAGACATCTAAAGAAAAACCTCTTGAACTGGAAGATATCTTAAAACAAATCGGTCTTGAAAAATACGGACTGGACATGTCAAAACAAAGTGATAATATAGAAACAAAAGGAGTCAGCATAATGGACAGCATAAATCTATCAACTAATAAAACAAGTGTTCCTTCTCAAGGAGTAACGCAAAACAGCCAACCCCAGCCTTCTATAAAAACTAATGAACTCAAAAAAGATACTTTTGAACGTGAAGATAAAACCAAAATGAGTACAGGCGAAAAAGTTGCAATAGCAGGAGGAGTTACAATAGCAGGTGCTGCTGCTATTACTTATATTGTGACAAGAGGAAAAAACAAAAAAGCTGGGGAAAAAGTTATTGAAGAAAGCAAGGAAATCGTTGAAACCGGAAAAAAAGCAATAAAAGAAATTGTTAAAGCACAAGCTGCTCCGGAAAAAGAAAATATTCCTAAAAAATTTCTTGAGTTAGAGAACAAATACATGGAATATTCTCATAAATCGCACAATAAAATTCCTTATGATGAAAAAGAATATGATAGATGGCGTGCAGAAGTATATGATCCGTTTATGAAAAGAATAAAAGATGAAAATTTGTCAACTGTCGAGAAAAAAGTATTCTCTTCAAATCCGAATGAACAGATCAAAGAAAAAGAGGAGTATCTGCGTTCGGTTTTATTACGTGCACGTGACAGCGAAGCTTCATACTATGACGGACTTATTGAGTTTGAAAAATACGGAAGAAAAGAATCGCTTTTTGATGGATACACTACAAATATTACGTATTTTAAAGTGAATTTTCCCAAAAATCCAAGTGAAAAAACAGTAAATAAGTTTATGGATATTTGTGAAAAATTCGGTAAAAGTATGTCCTTAGATAAATATGGAGATTTGGACAACCATACTGACGGTATTAGCTTTATGACTGTAATCTCCGATAAAGGAGTTATAACATCCATTGACCAATTAAAGCGTGCACTGGAAAAAGGTAAAAAAATTATATGGCAAAATCGCAGTATTAATAATCTTAAATGGACATTAATGGAGACTGAAGATGCACCATACAAAAATAATAAAGAAGTGAAAGAAATATTGCAAAAATTCTACGATACAGCTTATGAAAACAAAAAACCTTTTATTAAAACATTTTTTGAAGAACATGGAGATCCAAATGAATTAGAACATATAATTCTATAAAAAATAAAATCTCTTCATGAATTGGGAAATATCTAAAATGAAAATTACTGGAATAAACAATATAAATAGAAATATTCAATATAGAAACAATAATTATAACTCTGTTTCTATTAACTCTGAGAAAACTAGAAACTTAACAAAAGACAAATTTATTCACAAATCTGTAAAGCCTAATAATCCTAGCTTTAAAGGCAGTGACCCTTATAAATTTGTAATGTATAATTTAGAAAATGGATTTCTTGGCTATTCTAAACAAAAAGATACATTAGCCAAAACCTTTTTAGTTCCGTTTATGGAATCTCTAAAAAATCCAGAAATTCCGCTTCCTCCATCAATCCTATTACATGGACCAGAAACAAATGTAATTAATAATATTATAAATAGAATTAGGTATATACTAAGTCCACTACCTTATGACGTAGTTGAACTTGTAGAAACATCAAAAAAAGACTTTTTACCCAATATCAAAAACTTATTAAATGCACATAAAGCTGCTAGTCAACGAGGAAGATATAGATTTATTGCTGTTGTTGAAGAACCTGAAAAATATTTAGGGATGAACTATACACAAGCTAAACGGTTATTAAACTTTGATTATTCACCTGAAGATATAAAAATACTGAATGAAAACACTGATAATATTGATAACATAAATTATTTTAAAAATATACTGGATAACTGTAGTAAACCAGCTGATAAAGGAGGATATGCAACTTCTTTTGTATTCTCTTCAAAAAATCCACATTTAATTCACTCAGATTTTAGAAAAGGTAAAATGGAAAAATTAGGATTTTACAGACCTGAAGATGCCGGTACGATGCTTCTCAATATGATAAAATACCAAAAAGAATATATTGAAAATATTAAAACTAATGATCCTATAGAAATTTATAAGCAAAATAGATTAAAAAATATTAATCTTGATGATTTAAGTATGCAACAAATAAATGAAATAAGAAATTTCTTTGATGTAAACTATCCTCAAGGTGCATATAGTTATGATGATATTATAAACCTTACTTTTGATACTTTTGATACAATTTTAATTAATGATCCTAAAGTGCCATGGGTAAATTGTTTATATGCAGTGTTACATAATAGGGCAAGATCATACACTCCTGAACAAGTCGTAAGACAAATGGAAATTGCAGATTTATTTGAAAAACGACAAGATATGTATAATATTTTGAAAAACAAATTTGAAAATGGTGATATAAGTTCAGATGAAATGATGTGGTTTGATTACCAAATAGCAAAAAGAAAAGCACAAATAACCATGTTAGAAAACTTAGAAAAAGAAGGTAAGCTTAATATTTATGATAAATATATGTTGAAAAAATTTAGAGAAGATGATATAGAATTTTAAATATATTTATTGAATTATAACTCTAGATTTCTGCTTTTTACAAAGTAGGTATTTTTAATGTATTACCATAAATTAGCACTCTCTGCATCATAGAAGAATACCTCTAAAGTTTTTTCACGTTCTCTGTTTGCAAAAAAAGTATTAGCTTTTTCACGTTTCTCTTGATATTTTTCTTTAGAGCATAGACTTATATATACTCTTTTTATTGTTGAATTTTTACTTATGGCATCAAATATATGTTTGTCCTTTTTATAAATATGTAATGCACAAAAAAACATTCTGTGTTTCCTTCTATTTCCAAACAAGCTCATTGTATGTAATATGATCTAAATCAATCATCCATCCATCAATTGTAGTTAATAGAGGGTCATAGGCTTTTAGTAGCTGTGCTGAACTTTATAACTTTTTTATAATCACTTCAAAATCGGATGTATTAAATATTTTAAAACTCTTTTCATCAAAAGCCCTACTAAAACCATTTCCTAACAATAATTTTTTTATAACCATTTCATCCCAGTCTAGCTTTTTCAAATGTTAAAGCCATTATTATAACTTCCTACTTCTTAGAGAGTATATTGACATAAACTCATAAAAGTTTGATACTACAAGTTGGCTGAAATAATCAAACTGAGTATTCATTTATACTAAACAAAGATATTTTTACCTGATAGAGAGTAGGTTTGCTTTAACACACAACAATCATTACCAAACTCTTTGTTAAAAATACTCAAGCTGTGTATTAATTTACACTTATAATGTTTATAAAAATAACATTTTGTGGTAACCTGTAGTATAATGAGGTTTATTATGGGAAGCAAAATTAAGCAAATAAATGAAGACGAATTAATCAGTTTAGTTAAAGAATTTATTAGTAAAATCAAAAAGCAGACTGTGGGTATAAAACCATCAAGCTTAAAAAAAGAATATAATGGAACAATTACAAATGCTCATTTTTATAAGATGTATGGAGGCAGCTCTCAATTTGTCAACTGTCCCTGGATTACATTTTTAGCACATGGACAAAAAACAACAAATGGAATATATCCAATAATATTCTACGATAGAAAAAGTAATATTGAAAACTTTAAAGTTGGATATGGGATTTCTGAAAGATATAAACCAGATACTCAATGGAATATAAACTTCAATGATTTTGAATCTAATGACGACAAAACATTTTTTTGTAAATTGTGTTTAACTATTCAAGATGAAAATGATATAGAAAAAAATAAGCATCTTATTATTTCCTGTTTAAACAAAATTATAAATGATTTTCATGAGCAATTTATAAAAACATCTGATAGGGCTTGGCTTTTAACCTGGAACCCCGATAAATGGGGCTGGAAAACATTAAAACAAGATATTATTTCAGTCAGCCAAGGAAATTATATCGAAACTAAATATGCATGCAGCAGCATGCAGCCAAAAATTGGTGATAGAGTATATATTTTAAAGCTTGGTACAAAATTGCCTAAAGGGATTTTTGCATCGGGCTTTATATCAAAAGAAGCATACAGTGATATTGCAGAACATACAAATAGTGATATTAAAGTTAATTGTGTTAAAATAAAACTGGATAAAATTATTGATTACGAAAAAGATAAAATTTTGTTACAAAAAACTTTAAAAAATAATTTTCCGCATCAAGAATGGAGTCCTTTATCATCAGGTATTGAAATAAAAAAAGAATATATAAAGGAACTTGAAACAATGTGGGCAAATATAAATAATGATTTAACATCAAAACCTCAATATTGGCTTTATGCTGCAGGAGAAAAATCTTCAAAATGGAACGAATTTTACAATAATCAAATTATAGCCTTAAGATGGGACTATTTAGGAGATCTTAGACAATATAAAACACAAAGAGAAATTGAAGATAAAATAATAAAAATTGAAGCCCCTAAACAATATCCGACGAATAATGCTAAAGCGAATTGGGAATTTGTAACTAAAATGAAAACTGGAGATATTGTTTTTGTAAAAAAAGGCTTCGAGGATATATTAATCGGCAGAGGAGTCGTGACCTCAGATTATATATATGATAATTCAAGACAGGAATATAAAAGTATTAGAAAAATTAAATGGACACACAACGGACATTATAAAGTAAATTTCGGAGAATTAGGCATTACACATTGGAATACCAAAGTATTAACAGAAATTAGTCAAACAAAATTCGGCGATTTTTGTTTACAACTGGAGGATATATTTATGGATAAAAAAATTTCGAACATTAATAGTGTTAAACATCCTTTAAACCTAATTTTATATGGACCTCCCGGAACAGGTAAAACATTTGAGACAAAAAACATAATGAAAGATATTTTATGTAATAATAAAATCTTTGTTACTCAAAAGACTACTAAAAATATTACAGGGGACACTCCCTGGTGGCAAGCAATTGCCTTAACAATGTATAAACACAACAAAAACAAAAAATATAAAGTTGCAGAATTAGAAAAATTACTAAAAGACTATATTAAATTAAAACAGAATAATACTGTAAAAAATAAATTATGGGAACAATTACAAAAACATACCTCTTATACAAGTGAAACCGTTTTTTCAAAAGATAGGAGTGAACCTTTTTTGTTTGACAAAACACCATCTTCCGAATGGTATTTAACTGATAAAGGATTAAATTTTATTGAAGACCAATTGGCAAATGAATTACTTGTAGAAACAACATATGAGGATAAAAATAAATATTCGAATTTTATTACATTCCACCAATCATATTCGTATGAAGAATTTATTGAGGGAATAAAGCCTTCTTCGAAAAGCGGTCAGATTGAATATAATATAGAGAACGGTATATTCAAGCAAATGTGTATAAAAGCCAACTCCGATCCGGAAAATAATTATGTACTCATAGTAGATGAAATAAACAGAGGAAATATATCCAAGATTTTTGGAGAATTAATTACGTTAATAGAAAATGACAAACGTATTAATCCAAACGGAGCAAATGAGCTGGATGATAAAAATATTAAAATTGATGATAAGTCTCTTGAAGAAAATTCTCTTGTGACTAAATTGCCGTATTCTAAAGAAAGCTTTGGAGTTCCAAAAAACTTGTATATTATAGGAACAATGAATACGTCAGACCGCTCTATAGCATCTATTGATATTGCATTGAGACGAAGATTTACATTTAAAGAAATAATGCCTGATTCAAAATTGGTAGCGGATTTTAATTGTAATTTCAAACAAATTTTTGAAAGATTAAATAAAAATATTACAATCTTATTAGATCGGGATCATCAAATCGGGCACAGTTATTTTATTAATACTAAATATAATGATAATAACGGAAATAATAATCCTGAAACATTAAAAGAAATTTGGATTGAAAAAATACTTCCTTTATTAAATGAGTATTTTTATTGTGACTGGGATAAGTTAAAGCTTATAATTCCTGGTTTTGTAAAGGAAATAACAAATGTGCCTTCACATATCAAAAATGAATGTGAAGACAATATTTATGAGTTTAACATACCTGATAAAATTGAAGATTTTACTGCCGCTTTGATGCAGGAAAAATATTCAAATAAAAGGTAATAATAATGAATAAACCCATAATTACAAAAGAACATGAAGAAGTTGATATAAAGAATTGTGATTTAGACAAATTACAGTCCTTTCTTAAGTGCAAAAAACTGGATACTGCACTTAAAGTAACAGCGAAGGGGATTAAAACAAATTCCTGGGTCGGGGTTATTAAATATAAAAATACACTTTTCGAAATTTTACCTAAATGTATTTCTGACAATAAGGATGAAAATACATTAAAAAATCTTATTTATATGCTTTCTTATACAAAAAATTTAGATATCAAAGCAAATGATCATGCTAAACTTTCAACACTGAAAAATCCATTTATTGAAATTTTAATAAGAGTTTATGCAAAATCATTATTTGACTGTTTAAAAAGACTAACTCCTCAAAAATATGTCAGACATGAAAACAACTTGAATTATCTCAAGGGAAAAATAAAGTTTAGCGAAAATATTAGGTATAATTGTGCGAACCTGGCTAAGTTTTATTGTGAATATGATGAATTTTCAGAAAACAATATTTTAAATAAACTTTTTTTATATGTTACAACCTGTTTATATAATATTTCAAATAACAGTTATAATAAAAAAACTTTAAAAATTATTATGAATTATTATTCAGATATCGAATTTGTCAGATTTGACAAATTCGATGTAAAAAAAATCACATTAGATAGGAACCAGGAATTATTCAACAAACCTTTTAATTTAGCAAAAATGTTTGTTGAACAGACTAACGTTGATATGTCTAAAAACAGATTTGAAAATATCACATTAATTTGGGATATGAATCAACTTTTTGAAGAATTCATATTTGAAATTATGAAAAAATATGAAACAGAATTAGATTGTAAATTAACAGCACAGAAAGGGAGAAAATTATTAGCAGGTGACGACAGTAAAAGACGTAATACCTTTGTTGACATAATGGCTGAAAGAAAAAAAGACGGCCGCAGAATAGTGCTGGATACAAAATACAAAAAATTCACAAGTACTGATGATTTGTCCAATCAGGATATTTACCAGGTCTCTTCTTATTGTCTTATACATAAAGCTAATCATGCGATTCTGTTATATCCCCAATGGAACAGCACTAAACCCGATATTGATTACTATTTGAATATTGATAATTTTGAAAATGAAAACAAATATCATTTATATTTTAAAACCATTGATTTAAAATATAAAGATTTAAAAAAGAATATTGATATAGTTAAAGATGAAATTAAATATATTCTGGATATTATTTAAATCGAATTTTAACTGTCTAAAGATATTATTATATTTCTTATTTTCAGCAATGTTTTTGTAAAACTCAAAAGTTCTTTTTCGGAAATAAATCTGATCAGAATTCCAAGCATAACATCATTTCGTGTAGAACAATCCTGGTAAAGCCTTTCCCCGGGTCTTGTAAGTTCATAATATTTTACCTGTATATCTACGCCGTTATTTTTTATCTCTTTTATAAAATTTTTCTTTATCAGCTTTATTAAAATCTTTTCAATATAACTCTGCTCTCGTAATAGAGTTTTTGCAAGTGCGCTTTTATTTAAGTGCGGGTAATGTACCAGTGTATCTAAAATAACATACTCCTCTAGTGATATTTTATTCTTGGTAAATTTACTAAAGTCATCTTTGGCAAAGTTATAAAAAATTCTTGCCGCAGCTTCCAGTTGAAACGTTAAACTGTTAATAAAACATATTTTTCTATCCATAGGCATCTCCATTTTACAAAAATATTACTGTATATTTTTCTACCTATAGAATTTAATACTAATTATTAAAAAGTCAATATTTTTTAGAAATAAATTTTATTTTTTTCAAGCATAGCCGTTTTTAATTTATCCAATAACACTTTCATTGCCTGAATTTCATCTGCAGAAAGGGTGGAGAGAACCTGTTCTCCCAACTGTTTAAATTTTTCATCTGTATATTTAAAGATATTTTCTCCTTTTGGAGTAAGAACTGTATGTTTTACCATTATATTGTTTTTGGAGCTTAAAACCCTTGTTATATAGTTCTTTTTTTCCATTTCATTTAATATTTTGCCAACATGGGCTTTTCCTTTATAAACAAGTTTTGAAATATCACTTTGTGAAAGATTTGGATTGTGAAGGATATGAGACAATATCTTAAACTCATCCAATTCTAAAATATTTTCCTCATGCTCAAAATAACTTTTGTAAAAATTTCGAGCCATTAACTCCGACACCCTGGCTGTTTCTGCTAATTTATAAAAAATACTTTCTATATAGGGATTCCCGACCGCTTTAAAATCACTCATATTTATCACCTCATTAAATTCTAATAATAACATTTATAGTATTTTTTTACAATACAGGTAGAATTTTCTACATGTAAATTTTTCTTCACACTTGTCAAAAATGTTTAAAGTATTCAAACAGAAATGACGTTTAGTTAAAAGTATTTTAATTTTTTAAGAGAGCAGCAGTAAAAACAAGAAAGGATGGATGTATGACAACATCAATTTCATCAGTCAATGCAGGTAGTTCGGCGGCTAGTGAAGCAGTAACAAAAAAATCCTCACTTAGCAGTGAAACAAAAGCCAAATTGGAAGCATTAGGGATTACAGCAACAGACGGAATGACAGAGAGCGAAGCACAGGTCAAAATATCATCAGCCGAAGCACAAAACAACAGTCAAAACCAAGACAATCAGCAGGAAAATTCTTCTGAAAGAGAAATTTTATCAGAGGCTAAAGCACTTGCATCGTCAGTAGGAGTTTCAGTTGCAGGCGATGCGGATGTAACTGAAATTCTTGACGATATAGGAGCAGAACTTGAAGTTATGCTTGAGAATGCTGAAAATAATCCTGCAATACTTTCACAGTTGTCGTCATATTTGAGTCAGCTTACAAATCTTGATGATAGGTATGAAACATTGCAAAGTTCACAATCAAACATGTATTCCGCTATGAATATGATATCTACAAACAATAAAATAGCATTGGGTTTACAATAAATAACACACAATACCGCACTTCACATCAAAAGCACTTATATAAAGTGCTTTTCTTTTTATTTTATATTCTTTCGACTAATGATAAATAATTGACGTTCTTTTATAATAAAAACTATGAAAATTTTTGTTATAAACGGTCATAAATATTATCCTTTTTCACAAGGAAAGCTAAATAAAACTTTATTCAATAAAATAATTGAACTTGTATCTCCAAACAATGATGTTAAAACAACAGTTGTGGAAAACGGGTATGAACTTAATGAAGAAATAGATAAATATTTATGGGCGGATATAATTATTATTCAAATGCCTATCAACTGGTTTTCTTTTCCCGGTTTATTTAAAAGCTACATAGACGATGTATATAAGCACGGAAGCTTTTACGGTTTTAGCGAAGAATACGGCAGAGGCGGACTTTTAAAAGATAAAAAATATATGTATTCTCTTACAATGAATTCCCCTGAGGAAGCTTTTAATAACCCGGAAGAATTTTATAACGGGAAAACTCTTGACGAGGTAATATACGCAATGCATAAACTGCAAGAGTATTGCGGGCTGCAAAAACTTGAGACGTTTGCTGTTTATGATGTAGTTAAGCATCCTGATATACCAAGGTATCTTAACCAATTAGAAAAACATATACAAACATACATTTTAAATATACATTAATGATTTGATTTATTAATTCAAATATAATTTATAATAATTATGGTGTTAAATAAGAGGAAGTAATTATGCTTAAATGGATTATTTTAGCTTTGCTGATTGCCGGCGGTGTATGGGTTTATTTTAACGTAGACTTTACACAGCTTGGAACAAATGCAGAAAATGCGGTTAGAAATGAAAAAACTATTAAAAAATTCTTTGAAGCAGACAGACAAAACAAAGAAGAAACGCAACAAACAATACAGGAGCATTTCTAAAAAATAAGACCGGTATCAGTTACCGGTCTTTTATTATTCCATCCTGTCCTAAAATTTAATTTCCTGTTCTTCCTATTGATTTTCCAACTTAAGCTATAAAATTGGTTCCAAACCTGCTTGCGCCATGAAAGAACGATTGCCTCATCATATCCACAAGCGTCTTTTTAATAACATGCCTTTTATTTAAATCTATTGAATTTACAGCTTCAGAAGTATTTTTATATGTATCAGTTACGGTATTGGAAAATAAAAGCATAGTTGCCATAGCCTTTTAAACCTCTCTTTTTCTTTATTTTGCTCTCGTACTTATATAAAAAAAATCTATAAAAAAATATTGACTTTTTATATTCACTTTATATAAAACTTGTTACAATACTTAATATTTATTGAAGAAATCTTGTTGGAAAGCCGTAAAAATAACTAAGTTAGAAAGGAGAAAATTGATGGCAGATTCAATGAGTGTAACAGGTTCAACTACGGGTATAGATATTTCCAAATGGAAAAAACTTACACCGCAGGAAATAATAAAAGAAGAAAGCAAAGGAGAAGAGATACCTGCCGAGATTGTCAGTTGGGCACAGCAAATGGCAGCTTTTTCAAAAATTCCTGATAACGTAACATACGAACAGGTTGATGGAGATGTAGGCATAGATGCATTATCCAAACTCGGGCTAGATGAAGAAGCACAGGCATTAACCGCTCCCGAAGCAGAAAACGCAGAAGCCCCTGCAGCAACTGAAGAAACAGATGCAGTTAAAGATCCTGCAAGACCTGAAGAATTAGGTGAAGAAACAACACAGGATGAAAATATATTTATGAACCCCACACCAGGTTTTGCGGCAGAAGCAGGTCAAAGAACTCCGCAAGCAGAAAATGAAACCGAGCAGGAACAACAATTAACTCTTGCCGACCCCACATTGACAACCGATGCTGAAGAAATCAGAAAACGTAAAGCAAGACGAGGTTTAGAGTAAAGATTTAACAGCAGACTTAATGTCATCTGACTTATAAATATAATTACCCGCAACTAAAGAATTTGCACCGTAACACGTGCAAATTCTTGCTGTTTCTGCATTTATGCCGCCGTCAACTTGAATTATAAGATTTTTCGGGGCTTTTTCTCTTATAAGCGGAATTTTTTCGGCACAGTCAGCCATAAACTTCTGACCGCCAAACCCCGGTTCTACAGTCATTACAAGCACTAAATCTAAATCTTCAAGATAAGGAAACACTGTTTCGGCAGACGTTTTAGGTTTTATAGACATTCCTGCTTTTACTCCAAAAGATTTTATTAAGCCGGCAATTCGTTTTACATCTGAAACTGCCTCATAATGAAAAGTTAAAATATCAGCACCGGCTTTTGCAAACGGTTCGATATATTTTTCCGGATTTTCTATCATTAAATGCACGTCCAGAGGCATCGAAGTAATTTTTTTTATAGATGCGACAACGGGAACACCTATTGTAATATTAGGAACAAAATGACCGTCCATTACATCTATATGCAGCCAGTCCGCACCTGCATTTTCAACCAGTTTTATATCTCTTTCGAGATTTGCGAAATCCGCGGATAGAATAGACGGTGAAATGAAAACTTTTGACATTATATTGCTCCCAGTATTTTACAGGCAGAATATGCCGCCTGTTGTTCAGCCTCTTTTTTTGATTTACCTATACCGCTTGCGATAACTTTACCCTGATAGGAAACCTCAACTTCAAAAGTTTTACTGTGATCAGGACCTGTTTCATTTATAAGATTATAAACGGGTGTTTCTTTAGTCAAGGACTGGGTATACTCCTGTAAAATCGCTTTTGCGTTATATTTTTCAAAGTTCTTATCAACTTCCTCAATATATGGCATTAAAACCTTTTTTAAAAAAGGGATTAAGTCCTGCAGCTTATTATCAAGATAGTAAGCGCCTAAAACAGCTTCAAATGCACAGGCACAAACGGATTCAATATTTGCAAGCCCTTGTTTTGCTTCATGGCGTGCCATAATAATTAAATCACACAAACATATGTCATGGGCAATCTTTGATAAAGTACTGTCTGAAACAACTATTGAACGAATTTTTGATAAATCACCTTCTGTATAATCGGGATATTTTTCATACAAAATCTGTGAAGTAATAAGCTTTAAAACTGCATCCCCGAGAAATTCCATACGTTCATAATTTTCCGTATAAGGAATATCCCTCTCTTTCGTGTAAGACGGGTGCGTTAAAGCACGTTTGAAGAAATCCGGATTATCAATTTTTATACCGTAAATTTCCTCTAATTTATCCATTTAGAACAATCCTTTAATGAAGTTTACAATATCGTTGGAAAACACAAAATACTTGCAGAAATAAAACATAACCGGAATTGTGAACACAAAGCTGTCTGTTCTGTCCAAAAATCCTCCGTGTCCCGGTAAAGAATTACCCGAATCCTTAACACCTGCATCACGTTTAATCAAAGATTCGCATAAATCTCCTATTTGTGCAAATACCGTACATATCAAACCCACCATAACAGAAACATACCATTGAACTTCAACAAAACATACGCTTATAAATGCACCGACAAGCACTGCCCCGATAACAGCACAAACAGCACCGCCTATTGAACCTTCAATAGTCTTGTTCGGACTGACGACAGGAGCAAGCTTATGTTTGCCAAACCTTGTACCTGCATAATAACAGCCGATATCAGTCAAAAGAATTGCCGTAAACATCATTACAACAAATCCAAGACCGTCATTATACTTTGCAGAGCTTATATCTCTTAAAAGCTGTAAATGAAGCGGGAAATAACCGCAGTATACAAAACCGAGAATTGTAGTGGAAACATTTGCGATATAAGGCTGTCTTCCTCTGAACAAAACCCACATAAATGCCGCAAATGTACATAAAGTGAGTGCCAGAGCAACATATTCAGTTCTGTCAAAAAATGTAATTACGGCAAGTAAGGCTTCAGACATGAGCATAATTTTAAGGCTCGGATAAAAACCTTTATGTTCAAGAATTTTCACATACTCTTTTGAAGCAAAAAATATTACTATTGCAAGCAAAAGAAACAATGCAACACCGCCGAGCATAATACAGCCCATGGTAATCGTACCCATTATAAAGCCTGTGAGCATTCTTGTAGCGTTTTTATTCAAGCCTTTAGTTTCACTCATTATACTGTCATAACCTCTTTTTCTTTTTCTGCAACAGCTTTATCAATAATACCCGTATATTTATCGGTTAATTTTTGAATTTTATCCTGATTATCTTTTACCATATCTTCGGGAAGATTTTCGCTTTTTTCAAGTTTTTTCAAGTCATCAGTCATATCGCGGCGGATATTTCTTACGGCAACTTTTGCTTCTTCACCGATTTTTTTTACATCTTTAACTATTTCTTTTCTTCTTTCTTCGGTTAAAGGCGGGAAAGCTAGTCTGATACAAATACCGTCGCTGTTTGGAGTGATACCGATTTCAGCTTTAATAATTGCTTTTTCAATTTCTTTCAAGATGGATTTGTCATAAGGAGTAATTACAAGGGTGGTGCCGTCTTGTACATTTACCTGAGACATTTGTCTTAATGGAGTTGGAGCTCCGTAGTAATCAACAAGAACTTTATCCAAAATCATCGGATTGGCTCTGCCTGAACGGATTGAGCCGAATTCTCTGTGTAATTGCGCAATAGCTTTTTCCATTTTTTCTTCGCCTAATAAAAATAATTCATCTAATGCCTCAGACATGTTTTTCTCCTTTTATTAATTAATTTATATACGTTCCGATTTTTTTATCATTTAATATATCTACAATACCGTTTTCCGCGTCAAAATCAAATACCACAATAGGTATATTATTTTGTTTGCATAAAGCACAGGCAGATGTATCCATAACTTTCAAACCGTTAATAATAATATCATCATAAGTAATTTTATCTAATTTTTCAGCATTCGGATTAGTTTTCGGATCATCAGTATAAACTCCGTCAACACCGTTTTTAGCCATAAGCATAGCTTCCGCGTTAATTTCAGAAGCTCTCAATGCAGCTGCAGTATCCGTCGTAAAGAACGGGTTTCCAGTTCCTGCTGCAAAAATAACAACTCTTCCCTTTTCAAGGTGTCTTATTGCACGGTGTCTGATATACGGCTCTGCAATCTGGTTCATTGCAATAGCACTTTGCACTCTGCATGGAATTTTCATTTGATTTAAAGCACTTTGAAGAGCAATTGCGTTCATAACTGTTGCCAGCATTCCGACATAATCTCCAGACGCCTGATCCATTCCGAGTTTAGCACTGTTTTTCATTCCGCGGAAAATATTTCCGCCGCCGACAACAACGGCTATTTCAGCCCCGAGTTCTCTTGCTTTTTGAATTTCTTCGGCAATCATTTTTACGGGTTTCTGATCAATACCAAACTGTTGTTCTCCTAACAGAGCTTCTCCGCTTATCTTCAACAATATACGTTTATATTTCATAGGATACTACCTCTTTCACTTAATATTAGCGCAAAATAAGTCCATTGTAAAGACATTTAATGAAATATAAAAGCATTAATATATTAAGTATTATTAAGAAAAATTTAAACTTTAAAAAGCTCTCATATCAATGGTTTTAGAATTTAATATATAATTATTCGATAAAAAATAGCACTTTTTTATAACAAATTGTTTTTATAAGAATATAGAGAAAATTTTATCCCACATAAAGAAAAGGAGAATATATGGCACGAGTATTAATTTCTATGCCCGAAGAGTTTTTACAGAGAATTGATCAGGTTGCGGACGGAGAAAATCGTTCACGTAGTGAATTGATCAGGGAGGCTTTGCGCACCTATATCTACAAGCAGAAAGTTCGCGAATCTACAACATCGGCAAGAAATGCAGAACTTCTTGAATCTCTTTTAGAATAAAGACCGTTTGTAAAACGGTCTTTTTTACTATTACCAAACTCCTCCTCGCCATCTTTTCTTTAATTCTTCATAAGACATGTGCAAATAATCCATATTATGATTTCTCAAAATCCAGAAGCCGCATGAAACTCCTGCATGCCAGCCATTACTCGAGCTGACATCACAATATGCGGCAGTATCAGTCCACCAACGCTGATAATATCCGGGTTTTATTCGTTCAGGTTTTGTTACATCGAATGAAAAAATAAATTGATCCTTACCGACAACATTAGGACCCTTTTTAGAGTTAAGATCAACCATAAAATCGCCAAAGTTATAAGCTAGAACAATGCATTCTCCGGACTTTAAACTAACAGCCGGTCTTGTGGTATATTCTCCGTTTGAGTTAGATGAATACGGTGTTCCATCAAGATATTTTGATTTTTCAGGCCAACAATTACGTTTTTCTATACCATCCCAATTCGAATTTTTAGGGAGAAATACTTCATTAACTTCAATGTAAGGTTTTATCATATATTCATATAATTTTTTTCTGTCAGAAAGCGTAGAATCAAGTTTTCCATCGTTTTGATTAGAAGTAATTGTCGCCCCCGACCAATTTTCGAATGTCCCGTATTCACCTTGTACACGACGATAAGCATTTTCAAGAATAGAATAAACTCTTAAATAAGATGTTACAAGCTCTTTTTCTTTATACTTTGTAATCAACGAAGGCAGCGTCATTGCCGCAACAACTCCGATTATTCCCAGTGTTATCAAAACCTCTGCAAGAGTAAATGCAAAGCTCTTATTGTGATGCATCATATCACTATTATAACATGTTCTTGCTTTTTGACAAGAGGTAAAAAAACTTGCAGGAGCTAAAGAATTGCCCCCCCCCCGGGCAATACGTGCGTAGCCTTGTCGAACAGGCTCTGCAAATCCTTCCTTATACTCGTTGGTGTTACGTGCGCAGGCACTTCAACACAAATGCCGCAAATTTTTCTGAACTCATGTGCCTGTTCTGCTTCAATCTTTTTCATAATTGCTCCTTTCACTCAATTGGGTCCAGCGGCTACGCTGGCTCCTTTCTTTTAAATGTATCATATTTCGAAGTAAATGTAAATTTGTCTTCATAAAATAGCAAAAAAATATTTGATGTTTTTTTACAAATAGTGTATTATTGGCAATGAGGTATGTGTGTATGAAAAATATTAAATATGTTCTTCCGCAAAAATCCGATTTAAAACAAATTAAGGTTAGTGAAATAAACTTTACTTTGCCTGATTTAAAAAATATAACGGAATCAAAAGCTGTTGCAATCGCAAAATGGCTTATGCACTGGATTGACAGCGATAAAACAGTTAAACCAAATACACTTTTACCTTCAAAGCCTGATTTAGCATATCTTCTCGGAGTAAGCATAGGCACTATTCAGAATTCTCTCAGGTATATTGAAGATATGGGTTATGTGGAATCCAAACAATGTATAGGTACAATTATTCGCGACAGATCCAAATCTGACAGTTTTATGAGAAAGCTTACTTCTAAACGTGAAATCGCCATAATCGAAATAAAAAAATATATTTTAGATAAAAAAATAGCCGAAGGTCAGACTTTACCGTCATCAAGACATATTTCTGCACATATCGGTTGTTCTGCTAATACTACAAGGCTTGCTCTTGAATATCTGGGAACAGTTAACATACTTGAACATAAGTTTAAAAACTCCAACGAAACAGGATGGGTTGTTAAGTCACTTGATTTTACGGTTGAAAATGTTACTAATGAAAATAACACGCTTGTAAAAAAAGTTGAAAACGATTTAAAAAATTATATTACAAAAAATTTGAAAGTAGGCGGGAGAATTCCTGCACATGCAGAACTTTCCAAAGAGTTATCGGTAAGTATAAAAACAATACACGATGCCTTAAAAGTTCTTATTAATGAGGGAATTTTACTTGCCAGACGAGGTCGTTACGGTACAACTGTTATAAAAATGCCTGATGATAGAAATATTTCAATAAAAAAAGAAACCTCTATTTTTGCTCCTGCGCCGGAAACAGCTTTTTATTACTATGAAAGAACTCAAAATCATATAAAGAAAATGATTGCCGAAAATTATGAAATAGGTTCAAAACTTCCGTCAATCATTGAACTTTCAAAACAGCTTGATTTAAGCCCTAATACTGTAAGAAAAGCTTTTCATAACCTTGCAAAAGAAGGTTATCTTGCATTTTCACGCGGCCGCTACGGCGGGACATTTGTAATTGATATTCCGGATACAGACGAGCAGGCATTCAAATGGCTCGCTGTTAATCCGAAATATGCCGAAGTTTATAAGAACTAAGGCAAAGTATCCCAATACTTTTTCTTTTCATCATGCGGCCAGGTATTTGTTAATGCAAATTGTGCACAGGAAACACCTGTATCTTGAGGTACAGAACAAGTATTAGCTTTTTCAAAGTTGCAGCAAGCTACTTTTTTAGCATCGGTTGTCGCAAACATATAATCACCGGCATCCGGATACAGTTTATTATCATCTCCAAATTGGAAATAAAATAAATCATATCCAAACTTGTTAGGTCCCTTAGTACCGTTGGTATCAACAATGAAATCAATACCTACACCGCCGTCAGTCCACCAACAGCCGCTAGACGCAATCATCATACCGTTGCTTAAAATAATTGCACCGTTATCATGTGAATCAGGATTAAAATTATTATGCCCCGGTGCAGATTGATTAAAGTAAGAATTTTTGTAACCTAACTTGGTTAAATCAGCTGTGCTTCCGTATTCACTTTTAATAACTTTAAAATATTTTGCGAAATCACGAATAAAGATATTTTCTTTTTGGTCACGTCTGCTTGCGCCGCAATACATTTTTGTTAAATCAATATTCTCACTTCCCATTTGAGTTAATGCCTGAGAAATCATAGAATGCGCAGTATTAAATTGAGCTTCTAAAGCTTTGTTTCTCTGATCATTAATCAAAGTCGGCATAGTCATTGCTGCAACAACTCCAATAATCCCCAAAGTAACCAAAACCTCAGCTAAAGTAAAAGCTTTTTTCATTTTAACAACCCCATTATAATTGTGAATATTTACATCACTATTATAACAAATTTTTTGAATTTTACAACCCTCAAATACAGAGATAAGAAGCCTTAAAACGCCCCCCCCCCGAGCTTTTGCAAGATAATACGCTGTACAATAGTAAATAAATCTTTCTTCATATTGTGCTCTCCTTTTTCTAAAGTATATCATATTTTTATTTGTTATAACTAATGTGTAAATTTGTCTTCATAAATGTTTATAAAGTATTTTTTATAAAGAAATTACCAGTCACTTGAATAAGGATTACCAGGCCATTTCTTTTTTACATCTTCAGGAGAAATATGTAAATAATCCATATTATTATTACGCAATACCCAGTTCCCGCAAGATATACCGGAATACCATCCGTTTGAAGATGTTCTGTCACAATATTTTGCCTGATCGGTCCACCCTCGCTGAAGATATCCAGGACGAATAACTTCAGACTTTATTACATCAAATGAAAAAAGAAATTGATCTTTACCAAGAGTATTTGGCTTTTTCTTACCATTAACATCCACAAAAAAATCTCCAAAATCATTACCCAACACTATGCATTCTCCCGATACTAGGCTTACTGTAGGTCTATGTGTGTTGACCATTTCTACATTAAAACTCGGATTTTCCTCTTTATTTAACTGGTATGATTTTTCAGGAATACAACTATTATTACCTGCTTCCAAAAATGCTTCATTTACTTGAACATAAGGTTTTATCATAACATTATATATTGCAGCCCCGTTTGCACGAGAGCTTCTATTAGGTTTTCCATCAGTATCTGTTATTGTAACATCAGCCCAATCCTCAAATGTGCCATTCTCATTTTGAACCATACGGTAAGCATTATTCAACACGGAATATGTATGCAAAAAAGCTGTCACCCACTGTTTCTCCTGATGTTTAGCAATCAACGAAGGCAGCGTCATTGCCGCAACAACTCCGATTATTCCCAGTGTTATC
>ERZ773114.709-NODE-709-length-39105-cov-9.129142_pt1 | contig 39105 bp, 40 predicted proteins | sample MGYA00580564_ERZ773114 | MGnify/ENA primary metagenome ERZ773114 (study PRJEB29015, sample SAMEA2737836) | human gut metagenome | biome: human gut; feature: human-associated habitat; material: faeces | place: China | collected 2012 ... | reverse complement strand
CCCCCGACAAGCTCAGCCGCTTGACCCGCCACATTGGGGCTTTTAAAATTTCTTCAGATTATCAAACACGAAGTTTAGAGAATTTTTCAAAGATTTGTCCAGAGGAAAATCGGATTTGCCGGGCTTTTACGTTAGCTGAAGTTTTAATTACTTTAGGAATTATAGGAGTAGTTGCATCTTTAACAATGCCTGCACTAATTCAAAATTCTAAAAAAGCAGAAACATCAGCAAGATTAAAAAAATTTTATTCACTCATTCAACAGGCAATAATAATGAGCGAAATTGATAACGGGAATTCTAAAGATTGGGTGAAAGCAGCAACACAAAAAGATGAAGAGGGAGACACTGATTATAATGCGCAAAGTAAAGTATCAAAAGAATTCTTCATGAATTACCTTGCCAAGTATATAAATTATACAAGTATAATAGATGGTAAAAACACTATAGATGACGACGGAAATAAAAGCGGTGAAAATATAAAAATTTATCTAGCAGACGGTTCCAGTTTCGCTCTTAACAATGGGAGCTGCATGGATATACAATATGACACTAACGGGGATAAAAAGCCTAATGAAAGCGGAAGAGATATATTTACGTTTTACTTATGTTTTACCGAAAATTCAAGAAATGACGTTTGCGGCTCCGATAAAAAAGCATTTTGTACATTTAACAGAGGTGGAAATATTAACAATTCAAGAGAAGAAAAATTATCACGTTGTAAATCACTACCTTATTATTGCAGCGGACTTTTAGAAACGGATAATTGGGAATTTAAAGATGACTATCCTTATAGATTATAATTTGTTTGTGCTAAAATAAATAAGTAATTGACCTGTTTTTTAAGAAAGGATTAAGGGATATATGAATAAGGTTGTTGTCGGAGCTCAATGGGGCGATGAAGGTAAAGCAAAAATTACTGATTTATTAGCACAGAAGGCAGATTTAATCATAAGATATCAAGGAGGCTGCAATGCCGGTCATACCGTTGTTACACACAACAAAACTTTTAAATTTCATTTAATTCCGTCAGGAATTTTATACAAAGGTAAAACTTGCTTTATCGGTGCAGGTACGGTAATACTTCCGGAATATTTTGAAGAAGAAATTCAGGGGCTGATAAAAGAAGGCATTGACGTAACAGGGCTTAAAATTAATCCTCTTGCATCAATTACAATGCCGTATCATACGGAAGTTGACGGCTACTCCGAAAGTACAGCAACAAAAGGTAAAATCGGAACTACTAAAAAAGGTATCGGACCGACTTATACCGACAAAATGGCAAGAATAGGTTTAAAAATTCAAGATTTGTATTCTCCTGAACTTTCCGAGAAACTCGATATCATTCTGCCATTGAAAAACAAGACTTTAAAAGAAGTTTACGGGCTGAAAACATATACAAAAGAAGAAGTTCTTGATTTATGCGAAAAATACGCTGAAATATTCAGACCTTATGTATGTTTTGATTGGCAGAAAGTTTTGGAAGATGCAAAACGCGATAAAAAAGCAGTGCTTTTTGAAGGTGCGCAGGGTGTAATGCTTGATATAGACTATGGAACTTACCCGTTTGTAACATCATCCAATCCGATAGGCGGCGGTGCCGCAACAGGTTCAGGCTACGGACCAGCTATGATTGATGAAGTTATAGGCGTTGCTAAGGCTTATGTAACAAGAGTAGGAGAAGGACCTTTTGTAACCGAATTAACAGACGAAACAGGCGACAAAATTCGCGAAATCGGACATGAATATGGAGTTACAACAGGAAGACCACGACGTTGCGGCTGGTTTGATGCAGTTACAATGAAATATGCCGTTTTAGTCGGAGGTTTAACATCAGTTGCTTTAACAAAAATTGATGTATTTGATACTTTTGACGAAATAAAAGTTTGTACAGCCTACAAAGATACACGTAACGGAGAAATTTACACAAGCTATCCGACAGACGTGTTCATTCACAAGTATCTCGAGCCTGTGTACGAAACTCATAAAGGCTGGGGGCAAGACATTACAGGTATTAAAGAATACCAAAAACTTCCCGAAAATGCAAAAAAATACCTTGCAAGATTGGAAGAATTGCTTGAAGTGCCTATCTCCATAGTAAGTGTAGGACCAGACAGAGAACAAACTATTTTTAAATAAAAAAATATCTTAAAGCAATTTTTCATTTGTTCATGTTTTTATATAAGTGTGCTTAGAATAAATTCGATTAACAGTGTAAATAATTATCAAACAAATAATAAAACCGTATTTAAAGGCAATGAGGCACAAACAAATCCTCAAATTGAGCAATTACCAAAAGTTCAGCCGGATTATACGGTAAAAACTCCTATGGCTTATAAAAAAACAGGAGAAATGAATTTTCCGTACGACACAAAAGCTTATTGCTATAAGCTTGCAAACGGTCAAAAAGTTATTATTGTTCCCCAGGAGGGCGAAACCGTACTGAGAACTTACGTAAATACAGGATCTATGAACGAACCTGATAAACTCCGCGGAATAAGCCACTACATAGAACATAATTTGTTCAACGGCTCACAGGGGCTTGAAGAAGGTGATTTCTTTAAGCAGGCTGATAAAATGGGAGCTTCAACAAACGCATCTACAGGCTTTGCGGAAACAAATTATTATATAAGCTCAAATTTATTAAATTCCGACGATTTGGAAACAAAAATAAAAATTCATGCCTCGATGCTTGAAACTCCTATATTTGCAGCAGAAAAACTTGAAAAAGAAAAAGGCATTGTGAATTCCGAAATCAATATGATTACATCAGATCCGGAAAACCTTGCTGTAAATAGAATGATTAAAAATCTTTACGGAATTAAATCAACTTCAACGGATTTGATTGGCGGAACAACGGATAATATAACAAACTTAACAAGAGAAGACGTTGTAAATTATTACAATAATAATTACTACCCTGCCAACATGGTTACAGTAATAACAGGTGATGTAAAACCGGAAGATACAATAAAGCTTGTTTCAAAATACTTTACCTCAAAAAAACAACCGTCAGGACAAAGACATTTTGAAGCTCTTATTCCTACAGAAAAAACTGTAAGAGAAGATTTTATTTCTGACAAAGCAAATGCAGCGACAATTGTTGTCGGTTTTAACGGACCGGCATCAGATAATACAAAAGACAGAATTTATACCGAAGCACTAACAAGAATTCTCTCAATGTCAGCAACTTCAAGAATTGATAAAAAGGTTAAACAATATAACACAGGTTCCTGGGCTGAAGAAGAAAAAATAAGTACAAATCCTAAAGACGGCAGAGTTTTAATGATAATGTCCGAATGTTCCGATGAAAATTCCGAAAAAGTTTTGAAAACAATGTTTAATGAAATAGGGAATATTGCAAATAATCCTCCAACAGATGATGAAATGCAAATAGTTAAGAAAAAAATGCTTAACGCATTTTCAAATATGTTTGAAAGATCATTTGATACTAACAATGCAATAGGAACATCAATTTTAGAAAATAATGAAAATTATTTGAACAATTTTGAGAATATCGTAAAATCAATGACAGCTCAAGACATTGTAAATACAGCTAAAAAATATACGGATATAAACAAAGCTTCCGTAACAGTAATCCACCCGTCATCCGCAACCGCAGAAAGTATCCAACAAAATTATAAAAATGTTTCTTTTACAGGCACAAAAAAAGAAGCAATAAATATGGCAAATGTTAAAGAATACAATATGCCCAACAACTACAGAGCCGCAACAATAAATTCAAAAACAAATAATGCAAATATTCATTTCAGAATAGCGACTGACAGGACATTTAACGGTAAACCCTCTGCGCAGCTCGTTCTCGATAAAATTCTTGGTGAAGGATCAATTTTCAGAAATCAGCAAGATTATCAAACCGACTTGGCTAAGAACGGGATTTCAAGTTCTATCGGAGCAGGCTATGATACAATTTCGGCGGCTGTAACCTGTGACAGCGACGATTTGCAAAAAGCATTGAAAACTTTACGGGAAGTTATAGAAAATCCGAGATTTACGCCCGAACAATTTGAACATGCAAAAGCTGATATTAAAGAAGCAATACTGACATCAGATAAATCAGCATTTGACAAACTGGACAGCGAAATATTTAAAGGTCTGCACGAAGGTTATTCAAAAGAAGAAATTCTAAAAGACCTTGAAACTATAACGCTTGAGGATGTTAAAGCTCAATACGAATATACCGTCAAAAACGGGAAAGGCGAGCTTGCAATATCAGCACCTTTTGATAAAAAGCCTGAATTAAATAATGTACTTTTCAAAGCATTATCGGAATTTAAATCTGTTACGCCGCATGAGGTAAGAACATTACAGGAAGTTTATAAACCCGTTGAACAAACAAAAGTTTTAACTGATACTGATTTTAAAAATCAGGCTGAAATCGTTGAAGCATACAAATTTAAAATAAATCAAAATATTAAAGACCGTGTAACACTTCAGCTGTTAAACACAATTCTAGGCGGTAATCCGTCATCAAGGCTGTTTACGGATTTAAGAGAAAAACAAAAACTTGCTTATCATGTAAGATCAAACTACGAAACAAACAATGATATAGGGCTTTTAACTTTAAAAATAGGCACAACAACCGATAATAAAGACACAGGTGAAACAAGTTTTGATAATGTCCGCAAATCTATCGAAGGTTTCAACAATCACATTGAAAAAATAAAAAAAGAAAAAGTAACCGAAGAAGAATTAAATAATGCCAAATTAAGCCTGAAAAACAGTGTTTTAAATGCCAACAACACTCCGTTCGGCAAAACCATAAGCCTTATGCAGGGTATGGAATCGCCTTACGGAATATCAAGAGAAAACCAAATTCTGGAAGAAATTGATAAAGTTACAGCAGATGACATTTATAATGCGGCAAATTATATCTTCTCAGGCAAACCGACCTACTCTGTAGTCGCAACCGAAGATACCCTGAAATATAATGAAGATTATTTTAAAACATTAGCTTCTGTTTAATATTTTTCGAAAACATCTTTATAAGATAAAATTGCGTATATGATTGCGCTAATACCGACTAATGCATATACTATTCTTGAAAGAACAGTCATATCGCCGAAAATCATTGCAACCAGATCAATGTTGAATAATCCGACAAGTCCCCAGTTAATAGCACCGATAAGTACCAATATATAAGTTATAATTTTTAAAACCTGCATAATTTACCTCTCTTTCGATAATATTATTTGTTAGTTTGCGAGAAAATAAATCAGCCGAATATACAAAAAAAAGTCCGACATCTGTCGGACTTTTTTAAATTACAATTTCAGTTAATTATAATTTTTCAGCAACCATCAAAGTAGTTTCAGCTAAACGAGTTGAATAACCCATTTCGTTGTCATACCAAGAAATGATTTTAACCTGGTTTCCGCCCATTACACGAGTTAATAAAGCGTCAACTGTAGATGATTGAGATGTACCGATGTAATCAGAAGAAACTAACGGTTCTTCAGTGTAGCAAAGAACATGTCCGTCAGCACCTTCTTTTAATGCTGCGTTAACTTCTTCAACAGTAACATCTTTTGAAAGTTCAAATACAACGTCAACTAATGATACGTCAGGAGTAGGAACTCTCATAGCGAAACCGTCCAATTTACCTTTTAATTGAGGTAATACAAGAGCAACAGCTTTAGCAGCACCAGTTTTTGTAGGAACGATGTTTAAAGCACCAGCTCTGGCACGACGAGGATCTTTATGACCTGCATCCAAAATTCTCTGGTCACCTGTGTAAGAGTGAACAGTAGTCATTAAACCTTTAACGATACCGAATTTTTCATCAATAACTTTAGCTACAGGAGCCAAGCAGTTAGTAGTACAAGATGCCATTGAAATAACATTGTGTTTTTCAGGATCGTATTCTTTATCGTTAACGCCTAAAACGATAGTTTTGTCTTCGTTAGTAGCAGGAGCTGAAATGATAACTTTTTTAGCACCAGCAGCGATGTGAGCTTTAGCTTTTTCAGCATCAGTGAAGAAACCTGTTGATTCAACAACAACTTCAACACCTAAATCTTTCCAAGGTAATTGAGCAGGATCTTTTTCTGCGAAGAATTTAATTTTTTTACCATTGATGATAATACCTTCATCATAAGCTTCAACTTCGCCGTCGAATTTGCCCATTACAGAGTCATATTTGAAAATTCTTGCAGCATCAGCAGGTTTCAACCCCGGGTCATTGATAGCTACATAATCAATTTTGTCAAAAATACCTTCTCTAATAGCGGCTCTTAAAGTATTACGGCCGATTCTACCAAAACCATTGATAGCAACTTTTCTTTTTGTCATAAGTATTTACTCCCTTTCTTTTGTAAAACCTTTAACATGTATCTTATAACATTAACAAAAAAACTAATCAAGTGGGTATATGTGTTTAAAATATTAAGAAATAGTTAATTATTTACACTTTGTTTTGGCTTTCCAGTTTAAATCCTTACAGTGTACATAATCAATATTTTCATTTAAAATTACCCATGAAGAGCAGGTAAATTCATTTGTGTAACATTTTAATATCCCTTCGGAACCATCATCGTAATAACCTATGCCGTTTTTGTTTAATGCAACCTGAAAAACATCTATTCCAAGAGTATTAGGACGCTTTAAACCGTTAACATCAATATATGCAAAGTCAGGAGTAATCCCAACGCTCATACCGTCGCTTAATACAAAAAATCGTCTTGAATTTCCTTGCATCTGCAAAAGTTTCCACGTCTTTTCATTAAAAGGAGAAGTAATAACTTCAGGGAAACATCCTGTATCACCTTTCCTGCCGCAATCCTTTATTATATTAAGATGTTTGCTGAGTATCTGAAATAAAACATCAGAATTATAATTTCCATTTTTATCATAAATAACGCCTTCATTTTCAGATGGTGAAGAAATGTATTCTGGGGGAATATACCCGAAATCATTATCACCACCATTTTCAAAAATAGCAAGCCTGTATGCGTTATCTAAAATAGAAACTGCTTTCTTTAAAGCAGTAACATATTGCTTTTCTTTATATTTGGAAGCTAAAGACGGCAAAGTCAAGGCAGCAACAACTCCAATTATGCCAAGAGTAATTAATACTTCTGCTAAAGTAAAACCTTTTTTCATAAATTCTCCTTTTTATAAACAATCATTAAATAATATTATATAACCATATAATATTATTATATACATATATAATATATTTTGCAAGTCATAGCATCTAATGATAAAAAATTCTTATGATTAAGAATAAATTATCTGAGATTATGGGTAAAAGAAGAATGAACATGGCAGAAGTAGCAAGAGAAGCAAATCTAACACATGTTACAGTCTTTAGAATTTATCACGAAAAAACAAAAACAATAGAACTTGAAACTTTAAACAAATTGTGTAATGCTTTAAATTGTAGAGTTCAGGATATATTTGAACATATACCTGACAAAGATTAGGGAAAATCAAATGAGAATAACAGGCATTGCAACAAACCAGTATTTCAGCGGCTCAACAAACAACAAAAAAGAAACTTTTTTGGAAAAATTTCATTCGCGTACAAAAAATTCTGCAGATATGACCGATACAATTGTAGTTCCAAGAACAATATTTAAAGGATATCTTGGAATTATGGCCGGAACAACATTAGTTACTCTGGGCGGATTATTTAACAAGCATCCTAAAGTCAACAAGTCCTTAATGACAGCGGGTTTATTAACCTCGCTATACGGAACATGGGCTTTTGTAAGACCTTTCATCGTTAAAGATGCTCCCGGAGTTGAAACACGTAAATAAATTAAGCAGGCGACACACAGGCACTTATTGCATCCATAAGACGTTTTACAGGAACAATTTCAATCCTTTTATCCTGAACTTTATTTGCATAAGGAATTATTGCCTTTTTAAAACCTGACATTACAGCTTCATTAAGACGTTTTTCAATATTATTTACGGGATGAATTTCACCGGATAATCCGATTTCACCGATAATTACCGTTTGAGAATCAACAACCACATCTCTTGCACAGGTTGCAACCGCAAGAGCAATTCCCAAATCCGCAGAAGGTTCATAAACATCAATTCCGCCCATAACGTTTACGTAAACGTCTTGTTTTGAGAGGTTTAATCCGACTCTCTTTTCAAGAACGGCAAGAATTTGCAAAACCCTGCTTGTATCCACACCGTTTGTAACACGCCGCGGTGTAGGATAAGGCGTTGTACCGACAAGAGCCTGAACTTCTACCAGAAGCGGGCGTGTTCCTTCATTAGTAACTATAATTGCGCTTCCGGGTGCAGAAATTTGAGAACGCTCATTAAGAAAAAGCTCATTGGGATTTTTAACTTCTTTCAAACCGTCCGAGTGCATTTCAAAAATTCCGACTTCCGAAGTATTTCCGAAACGATTTTTCATAGAACGGAGCATCCTGTAAGATTTGTATTTGTCGCCTTCAAAGTAAATTACTGTATCCACCATGTGCTCAAGAACTTTAGGACCTGCAATATTTCCTTCTTTGGTAACATGACCGATTACGATAATTGTTATGTTTTTTGATTTTGCAATATGCATTAAAAGATTTGTGCATTCTCGAATTTGAGAAACGCTGCCTGCAGAACTTGCGACGTTCTGGGAATAGATTGCCTGAATACTGTCTATTACAACAACATCCGGCATTATATTTTCAACTTCGGATTTAATTTTTTCCATAGACGTCTGCGGGTAAACATAGAGATTATCAGAGTTAATTGAAAGGCGCTGCGCTCTGAGCTTTAATTGGCTTGCACTTTCTTCCGCCGACACATACAAAACTTTTTTGTTATTTCTGCAAAGTTCGCCGCTCGTTTGCAAAAGAATTGTAGATTTTCCGATACCGGGGTCGCCTGCGATTAATACGAGTGAACCCTGCACCAAGCCGCCTCCGAGAATTCTGTCAAACTCGGAAATATTTGTAGAAACTCTTACTTCTTCACCGATATGAATATCTTTTAAAAGTTCAGGCTTTTCGGTATTGATAAATTCGTCATGAACAGAATTCTGCTGCGGCTTTACTGCAAATTGAACTTCTTCAACAAGACTACCCCACGCGCCGCATTCGGGGCATTTCCCGAGATATCCTGCTGTTTCGTATCCGCATTCCTGACAAATCCATTTTGATTTAACCTTAGCCATTTTTCTCTCCACGGAGGTCAATAAGGTCTTTTAAATCGCAATCCAAAGCCCTGAGAATAGCAAACAGAGTGGTTGTACGGATATCAATTTCGCCTTTCTCAATCTTACCGAGGTGTTGCCCACTCATAGAGCCGCACATTTCTGCAAGCTGCTCCTGCGTAAGTTTCCGCTTTGCCCGTTCTATTCTGATATTATCACCCAAAATTTCTAAATCATTATTCATATAGTTATTATATAAAATTGACAATTAATATACCATGTGTTATGTTATTGATAATCAATATAATATTATTGATTATCAAATACAACATACTGAAAAACAATAGGAGAATGTATGGATAGAAAAGAGATTAATCAATTGTTAGAAAATATCGAAGAACATGTGATGCAAATACTTGAAACTGCTGATTTACTGGATATTCTGTGCAATGCACAATGTATTGATGAAACAGGTAAATATCTGTATATACTTACCAAATATTTGAAAAATGAATGTGACAAGCTCGAAGATGACAGAATTAAACTTAAAACAGAATGTCTTGAATATTAAAAAGGAGGTTATTTAAACCTCCTTTTTTCCTTTTAATTATTTTCTGCCTGTTTTATTTATCAGTGAAACATCATCTACACGTAATGCAAAATACGGCTTAATTTTATCAGTTTCCTGCAAGAATAAAACAAATGTATCGTCAAAATAGAATTTTCTCGGTTTCATATTTTCAGGAATAATAGGCATTGACATCTTTGTCGCAATTGCGGCTTCCGATTTTAGCTTAACACCTTCATTATCCATTTTAAAATCAACTGTTTCCAAAGCTTGACCTATCATTATATCAGTACCTTTAATCTTGTGATTACACAATTCATCAAATGATTTTTGGCTGTATAAAGAAATATTAGGGACTTTAAACTCATCTTTATCCATAAACTCTGAAGGTCCGTCATACTGAACTTTCTTCATAAACATATCAGAATACAGTTTGTCAAATGTTTTATTATCATTTGTTCTGTAAAGATAAAGAATATCATTTCCCTGTGTATTAACAGCTACTGCAAAATCTTTAGATGAATTATAGAATAAAACACTTACAGTATGATCAAGCATTTTGTCACTCTTTTCATCTATGCCAAAATAATCAACTTTTTTGAAAGAGTGAGCAAATCTTGCGGGTTTTAATTTGTCAAATGCAGTTAAGAACTTAAAGTCTTTCTTTAACATAGCGTAAACCAGATATTTGCCCGGTCCGGGTGTCCAATCGATCGCATCAAGCACATCACTCGTTTCATTAAATTTTTCTTTTATAGCTGTTTCTATTTGAACTTTTAACTCGGGAGAAGTTTCTCCGTATGTCTTATAGTAAGAATCTTCCGACAACTGATCAGCTTTAAACTTTTGTTTATTAAGCTGTTTTGCCAATGATGACTTATAGCCTTCAAACTTAACAGGACCTTTAACTATTCCGTCCATCAAGTCATTCCAGACAAGCTGAAAAGTTCCGACCCATAATCTGTTGGCTTGTGTCGATTGAGATGACATAAGCGGCAGTACATCAAGAGTTTTGTCATTTTTTGCCATTGCAGTACCGCCTGCCAGAACCAAAACTGCAAGTAGTGTTAATAATTTTTTCATTTTCTCTCCTTTTTAACGGTATTTATATTCAAAAATTTCCAAAAACTTTTAAAGAAACCTTTTGCATTTTCTTCATGAGGTATATTAGCACAAGCATAATATTTTTCATAATTATTTATAATATTTTCGGGCAAATCCCCGCCGCGTTCAAGAACCTGAGAAATGAACTCAAGATAATCATCCTGTTCTTCCTTGTATAATTCATCACGCCTTCTCAAATCCTCGTCAGCTTCATAATGAACAAGTGCATGATAAGCTGCGTGAATACTTTTATCTTTTGTATCACGCGGAAATTTTAAAACAGCTTCTCTCACACACATTCGAGAAATTAAAACCTGACGTATAAGTTCTGCGACTAATACTCTGTCATTCATTTTACACTAAAATATCTTGAGTATTATTTTCCACAAATCTGATCATGTCGGTAAAGCTGCCGTTAAAAAATTGTGCTGCAACAGTTTTAACAGCATCCATTGCCATTTCATTTTTATTCATTGCTGCTTTATAATAAAACTTCTTTCCGACTTTATAACGTACAAGAATTGATTTAACGGTAAGTCTGTCCATTACGGTTTTTATGGTAGTGTACGCCCTTTCTACACCGTTAGCCGACAGGTCGTCAACAATATCCTGAATGGAAATATCTCTGTCTTCATCCTCAGCTGTTAAGCTCCAAAATGAATTCAAAATATCAATTTCCAATTTCCCGCACACCATACGTTCCTCTACTTTCTTTATGTCTTTACTAATTACTAACATTGTAACATAAAATTTCTTTATTTCAACTCCATAATAAAAAAAATGTTACAAATTATCGGATGTTAAGAAGGTCCTCTTCTTTTTTAAAATTGGTTTTTCGCTTTCTCAATTTTAAATTTTTCTTCTTTGTTTTTTCAGATACATTTCTGTAAGCATTATCAAGTGAAATCTTTGTTAATGCCGTGCCCTTTCTTCTGTCATAAAAAGTCAGCCAGAAACTTCTGTTAATATTATCTACCGCAAACGAAACTCTGCCTGCGAACTTATCGCCGGGTCTTATTTGTTTAAACATAAGCTTGGTATCTCCAAAAATGGAAGGTCGAAAAACCGAATTATAGTCATTTACCAGAGCCATATCAAGACCTGAAAACGTTTTATCCGACATATTTGAAATCATTACGGTCAGAGTAATTGTATTAACCTCACCGAAAGGATCTGTTTCATGCTTTATATCACTGATATGAATATCTAGCCCCGGATAAAACATTTCATGCTGCATAAGAGCGGATTCTTTGTAAACCGGAAGCGGAACCGTAGTATTTATTTTTACTCTTATTTCATCTCCCGGAGCAATTAAAACATCATGTCCTTTTCTTATTAAAGCCATACCAAGTCCGATTGCACCGCCTACAGCCGCACCGCCCGCAACAGTATAGCCTTGAGATGCAATAGCGGCTTCAAGCCCGAGCCAGTTTAACGCCATAAATCCGCCGACAGCTCCGCCGGCAAGAGTATAGCCCACATCCTGTACAACAATTTTTGAAGCTTCCGCAACAGGATGAAGCTTGGTAGACATTTTTCCCTCAATTGGAATTTCGCGTCCGTCAGGTGTTATTAAATAATCAAAATCAAGTGCTATCCATCCTTGACGCCCCATTCTTTTCGGGTCACCTGTCTGAGTTATTTTACCATGTGCAATTGTTCCTTTAGGAATAATTACACCTTTGTCACCCTTAACCTCATCTGTAACTTCCGCAAAAAATTCATCGCCTTCAATATTAATATTACTGTCCAAAACCTGAGAAACTGTCATATTTATTACATCTTTTCTCTCAAGATGTTCAACCTGCCCAGTAAAAAGTTCCTGCTGAAGCTGCTGCTCATAAACATCCGTTTTTTCGGCATGACCTTCCAGAACTTCTGCATATACAGAACAATTGCACAGTATAAATGAAAATAATATCAGCAAAGCTATAAATCTTTTCATATCAGAATTATACATCAGTTTGTAAACAAATACAAAATTATTAAAAAAATTTTTGACATCGTGTTTTATTTTATTAAAATATGGGCATAATAAAATTGTGCATATATAGATTTATTTGGGAGGAAGCTGAATGCGCTGGTATGACCTTGAGCCTGATGTTTGTATGGCAATAAGTATGATAGAGTGTGCACCGCCTAACGCACAGGTACAATACGCAGAATATATAATTAAACTTGTACAGGAAAAGGACAAAGATTTTGAATATATTAAAAATATCACAAAAACAAATTTGTCCAACAGGTACAGCAGATGGTACGATAAAAACGAAACAGTATCGACTGCTTTTGCATACTTGAAAGAAACCACAAAAAATATTCAAAAAGAAGTTTCACTGTCTGTTCTTGCATTAATCAATTCTGCTGTAGCTTAAATGCTTGACAGAAAAATAAAAAATTTGTATTATGAATGTATGAAAAAACGCTGGTATGATATTGATCCGACAGTCAGCAGAGCTGTTGCCGAACTTGAAAAAGCAGAAGAATACATTCAGGTGCGTTGTGCTGATTTTATAATAGACAGATTAAAAGACATTGATTTTAATATTGAAATGTCGTTGGATGACCAATATAATTATATAATGCGCAGATGGTACGATAAAAATATTAAAGTGTCACATGCGATGGAATATCTTAAAAATTCACCTATTGATATAAGAAAAGAACTTGCACTTGAAATTATTAATTTTATAAAAGAATATAAAGATTATGCTAAAAAGATTAACTAAATGATTCCAAATATTTATCATAAGGTTGTGATGTCCATGTCACATTTTCTTTAATTAGCTTGGCAGGAATTCCGCCCACGATTATATTTTTTTGATTAAATGATTTTGTTACGTAAGATTTTGCGGCAACTATCGTATCATCATTAATTGATACTCCTTTAGCTATTGTTGCATCCTCACAAATCCAGCAATGATTGCCTATATTAATATCAGCGGGCGGATTTAACGGCTGCTTCGTATCAGCATCAAGAACAGTATGAAAATCAGTTGTCCATAATTTTACATTTGAAGCTATTAGACATTCGTTACCTATATTAACGCTTACACTTTCTTTTTCCTTTATGAAAAATGCTGCACCGCGTAAAGACAAGTTTTTGCCGATATTTAATTTACTATTTTCAGACAATAACTCTACATATAAGTTTTTTATTGTATGTTGAGAACTTCCTATTGATATATTAACATTATCACCGCAGACAAAAACACAATTTTCAAATTTAGGACAAGGAGCATAAATTTTAACAGTAGAATTCCTTCCCAAAAATTTGACTTTTAAACCTTTAAAATTTTTGGATCTTTCATTTCCATTTTCATCAACTAGAACAAGTTTATTATTATAGCAAGCAAACTTGTTACGAAAACGTATTCTTATTCCTAAAAAATTAATAATATATGAATGTGGCATTCTTCCTTTTTTTAAATAAATCATACAGCAATTATATTAAACTATTTACTAAATTGTATTAGCCATGTGGTTAAATTTTCGTAAACATAAAAAATTAACTTTAACACAAAAAAAATAGTAATTCATTATGCTGACGAATTATCAAAATGTATTATATAAAAAAATCAATGGCATTGATATTACCCATTTGGGTAATTTTTCTCGTACGTGAACTACTCAATTATTGTTATAATCTGTTCGTAATATTTTTTGTCTTTACAAGGTTTTAGGCTTTTTTTATTACGCTCTTCGTTAAAAACAATTTTTCCTTCAATATGAATACTTTTTGTAGCTTTTCGCAAAAACCATTCATACATTGTATCGACATGCCCGACATCTAAAGCACGATAACCTTCTTTAGACAAATCATAGGCTAAAACAGTGGCAGTCGGGCCTAAAGCAGCTATAAACAGCCCCCCCCCCGAATTTTTGCAGGTGTTTAAAATTTCATCGTATTTCGAAAAAGCATCTTTTATCGGACAAAGAATTCTACGAATAGATTTTGCATTTGAAAATAAATCATTACCTATGCCAAGTCTGCTTCCTTCGCCTTCCACTATAACAATATCTTTATTTTCCCAGAGTTTTTTAAGATTTCTGTAATAATCATTCCCCTTAGTTTCGCTTTCAAATTTAGACTGGCGGGTCAAAAATGCATCACAATAGGATCTTTCAAAATTCATATATTTATACAAATAATCTCTGCTAGAAATCAGAACACGTCGGAAATATTCACTGGGACAATAGCCAAATACGTCAGGAATTCCAACCATAAGATTTTCCATATTATTTGATAAAACTTCCTCCAGACGTTGTGCAAGTCTTTTATCGTACTTTTGAAAATTAATACTTTCACCCATCATAATTTTAAATTCGCCGTCTCCAAAACGGGCAAGAGATTTATTTGAATCTACAAGTGTATATAAAGTGTCGTAAAGATTTAAAACTTTAGGAAGTTTTACTTTTTCAAGAGTTCTCTGGTCTGCAAGTTCGTATAAAAGGTTAGCAAGTCTTTCATCTGAATTCTTATTTTTTACCGGCAGACGAAATTTCAGACGCAAACCGAACAAATTCACAATTAATCTTCCTGTCATTCTGTTCTTTTTAATAAACACAATATATCTCCTTAATTCTTTAACTATTATATCACAAATTGTTAACATTTTAGACATGCCTGCCGTTAATATAGTTAAATGTAAATATGAGTGATGAAATTAATAAAAAGGTTATAGATATATTTTCAAAACCTGCTGAAAGCAGAGAAAAAGTTAAATTTTATGCGGGTTTCAATTATGTAAGAATTGACAAGGATCATAACGGCAATAAATTTAGTGCTGAGCATCTGAAAAAATACGCCGAAAAATGTCATTACATAGTTAGAGTTATGCGTGAATACAAAGGAGAAACCGTTCTGTACAATTATGATGTTCCTAACAGTGACCTTTTTAAGTTTATGAAGTCTTTTGAAGAAAACACTCTTGACGGTACAATAATAGAAATTGACAAATACTTCCCGGAGGATTTAGCATAGTAAAATGAATTGTTTTTTTAGAGAAAATCACGAAGCCTTATATAAATGCAATAAACCGTATCAATATGTAGGCGGAGAATTTCTGTCTTACAATAAAGATTTTGATAAGTCTAAAGTAAGATTTGCTTTTGCATTCCCTGATAAATACGAAATAGGCATAAGCAATTTGGGAGTAAGGGTTTTATATGATCTGGTTAATAAACAACCCGATTATATGGCTGACAGAGTTTATGCACCGGAAGCGGATTTCCAGCCGGAAATATTATATGCGCTTGAAAGCAAAAAATATATTAAAGATTTTGATGCGGTAGGATTTTCACTTCAGTATGAAATGGCATTTCCAACCGTTTTAAAAATGCTTGAAACGGCTCAAATTCCGTATCGCAATGACATGAGAAGCGATAATGACCCGATTATAATTGCCGGTGGTCCTTGTGCTTTTAACCCTTTACCAGTAGCAGAATTTATTGATGTATTTATGATTGGTGACGGGGAAGATAGTATCATTGAAGTTTGTCAAATTTTAGAAAAAACGAAAGGACTTCCAAGAAAAGAAAGAATTAAAGCTTTATGCGACGGTGAAAACTCGGGACGCTGGTCAGCTTTAACAGGCGGAACTGTCACAAAAAGAATTGCACAATTAGAATATGATACGGCATTAAAATCTTATCCCATACCATTTTCAACATCAGTACAGGACAGGGCAGTAGTTGAGATAAGACGCGGCTGCGGAAGAATGTGCCGTTTCTGTCAGCCGGGGCATGTAACGTTACCGATAAGAGAACGCTCTGCAGAAGATATAATTAAAATTGCCAAAGAACTTGTTACAAATACGGGATATGATGAATATTCTCTGCTTTCGCTTTCTTCTAACGATTATAAAAATATCAATGAAGTAATAAAAGAATTAGCGGTTGATTTTAATGAAAAGAAAATTTCGGTATCACTTCCGAGCCAGCGTATTGACGGGTTTAATCTTGAACTTGCAAACCTTGTTCAAAGCGTAAGAAAATCAACAATGACACTTGCACCGGAAGCAGGAAGCCAGAGGTTACGCGACAAAATCAAAAAGAATATTTCGGAAGAACAAATCTTAAATGCTGTTCTGACATTGTATGAAAACGGCTGGTCAAAAATTAAATTTTACTTTATCTGCGGACTTCCTACCGAAACACTGCAAGATATGGACGAAATGGCAGAGCTTTTGGGAAAAATTAAATACCGCTGCAAGCAGATTAAACGTGAAAAAGGTTTAAACCATGGACTTGATATAACCTGCACTTTATCCATTTTTGTCCCGAAACCTTTTACGCCGTTCCAGTGGTACGGGCAAATGAACTTAGAAGAAGTTAACGAACATATCCGCTATTTAAAAGAAAAAACAGCACATATTAAAGGTTTAAAGATTAATTATCATGAAGACACCGTTTCGCAGATAGAAGCAGTTTTAACCCGCGGCGATATAAGCCTTTGCAAATATATTGAAGCACTTTATAAAAAAGGATGCTATTTAGATGCATGGGGCGAATATTTTAACAAAGATATCTGGCATGAAACGGCAGAAGAATTAGGAATTAATCTTGCAGAACTTGCGCAAAAACAATATTCAACAGAAGAAGTTTTACCCTGGGATTTTATAAATATCGGGGTTGATAAAGATTGGTTTATTAAAGAATTCAATGATGCAAATGCTAAACCAACCTGTGAAAAAGGATGTGTAAATTGCGGCGTATGTAAAAATCTTAAAACACGAAAAATTCTTGCAAAACCGTTCAAAGCAAGCGAAAAAGCTCAAAATCTAAAAATAGAAATTAAAGACCCGAAAACCTGTCAGGGTTACAACAGAGAAATATACAAATACAGAATTAAACTTACCAAGACAGGCATTTTAAAATATTTCTCTCATCTTGACTGGCAGAATACTTTCTTTAAGGCACTTGCCAGAACTGATTTGGATGTTGTGTATTCGCTTGGTTACAATCCTTCAATGAAAGTTTCAATGGGAATTGCGCTTCCTTTATTTGCAGAAAGCGAATGTGAACTCGTTGATATAGAGCTTTTTGATAACCTTACAGAACAGGAACTCAAACTAAAGTTAGAGAAAGTTCTACCCGAACAATCAAAAATTATAAGTATTGTTAAAATAGAAAAAAATGCCCCCGCAATTGATATGACCGCACAATGGGCAGAATATAAGATTGATATTTTTAATAAATCACTTTACGATTTTGAAAATTTAAGATATAATACAGACAAAGTTTTATCTTCCGAAGAAATTTTTATCGAGAAGAAAAACAAAAAAGGTTTAATCAAAAAAACAGACGTTAAACAGTCAATAAAATCTTACAGATTTGAAGACGATAGTCTGTTCATAGTACTTAAAACCGGTCAATCCGCAATTAATAAAGCAGACGGAACAGCAGAAAACAGACTTCCCGCATTGAGAGCAGATGTTCTAATGAATTTAATTGCACCCGATGTAACTTTTGATATAAAGCGTACACGGTTCTTTGATAAAGATTTACAAGAATTATAAAGGATTTTTATTTATGGCAAATGACAGACACAACAGAAACGGACAGCAAAACGGAAATCTAGAAAAAAAGATAATCATTGCAGAACGTGATAATATTGCTGCAGTTATGGAAAACGGAAAAGTAACAGACTTTTTCATTTCAAGAGGTGACGTAATTTTAGGAGATGTTTACCTGGCAACAGTAGATAACATTCTGCCGAGTATTGATGCGGCTTTCGTAAATGTCGGCGTTGATAAAATGGGATTTTTACACGCTCAGGATGTTATGGGCAAAGGTGCATTAAAAGACAAGCTTTCTCCGAAACAAAAACTTATTGTTCAGGTAGTAAAAGAACCGACAGGGCATAAAGGTCCCAGAGTTACTACTGAAATAAGCCTTCCCGGAAGATTTTTAGTTTTAATGCCTAATGAACCGGGCATAAGCATTAGTAAAAAAATTGAAAATTCTAAAGAAAGAGCAAGATTAAAATCTGTAGTAAGTTTAATAAAACCTGTTGGTGTAGGTGTAATTATACGTACTGAAGCAGAAGGTCAGTCAGAAGCTGATATTCAGGAAGATTTGGAAATACTTCTTGAAAAATGGAATAACATTATTACTGCGGCAGAAACAATGACACCCCCAAATCTTTTATACAGAGATCAAGATTTACTCTACAGAACAATCAGAGAAGCCTGTACGGAAGATGTTAAAGAAATCGTTGTTGATACGGCTTTTGCAATGCAGAGAGTTCAAAACATCTTACAAAACTGGCATATGAACAAAAATGTTCAGGTAACTTTATACAAAGGAACTGAACCTTTACTAATTGCAACAGATATTCATAAAGAAATTAAAGCAGCTTTAAATGTTAAAGTTAATATGCCTTCAGGCGGTTATTTGTTTATCCAGCAGACGGAAGCACTTACGGTAATCGACGTTAACAGCGGTAAATTCACAAGTTCATCAACTCAGGATGAAACAATTCTGAAAACAAATATCGAAGCAGTTCATGAAATTGCAAGACAATTAAGATTAAGAAATATCGGCGGTATGATTATCGTAGACTTTATCGATATGATGTCAAGAGCTGATAAACTGGCAATGCTTGAAGAACTCGAAATCGCACTTGAACCCGATAAAGCAAAACCGCAGGTAGGGCAGATTTCCGATCTCGGACTTGTAGAACTTACAAGACACAGACAGGGGCAATCTTTATCAGAAATTTTCACAAGAAAATGTCCTCATTGTCAGGGAACAGGTTACTTTATGAATGAGTTCAACTTCTCAACACCAACGGCAGAAGGGGAATACAGAGCAAAAGCAGCAAAAATGAAATTACCTGTAAATAATTTCAAAAAGAATAAAAATAACAACAAAAATCAAAACCAGCCTGCACCTCAACAGGAAACCCCAATTGTCGAACAGCAGGAAGTACAGCAGCAGCTTGAAATAGAAGTAGAAAATCCTTCAACAGTCGCTGTTCAGGAAACAGAAAAACGCGATAACAAGAAAAAACGCGGAAACAGAAAAAATAAATTTGAGAAAAAGCAGGAAACTCAGGATACTTTGGAACAAACAATCGAAACAGCAGAAACAGTCCTAAAACCGAATGAGGAAATTAAACCTGTGATAGAAACAGCAGAGGCTGCTGTTGAAACGACCGAACAACCTGCGGCGGAAGATGTTCAACAACCGGAGCAGACTGAAGAAAAACCTAAAAAGACAAGAAGACCTAACCGAGGGACATCAAAAACAAGAAAACCGCGAACTAAAAAGACAAAGGAAACTACAGAGGAAAAAGTTGAAGAATAAAATCTTTAATACATTTATAACATTAATATTTTTAACGGCAAATGCGGGCTTGTGCGAACAAACCCGCTCTGCTGTTATGCATACTGCCGTTATAAAATTCGGACTTGCAATGGGAGGAGTTGCGCTGTCATCAATAATAATCTTTGCAGGTTTAACTGTTTACAATAAATTATTTGTAAAACAACAAAGACCGCATTCTCCCGAAGAAGAAATTCTTAAAACGCCGAAAACAACAGAAGAAGCAATAAAATTCTTTATAAATAGAAATAAGCTTAATTAAGGATATTGAAATGAAAAGAAGTGCATTCGGAGCAATAAATTTATTAATCGGATTATTGATAACGGCAGCTATATTTCTTATCAGCGTAAATGCTTTAAAGGGTGTATCTTCATTAAAATTAAGAGATTCCAGAGCTAATAAGGAAAGCGTTCAGCAGCATGTTGACAAAACAGTTAATGAAATAGAAAGAATGCGGAAAGAAGCATTAGATTACGAGATGGAAATACAAAACGGAAACTATTAATTTAAATTTTTTTTATTTTGATTTCCAACTCATATCCCAAATAGTCTAATATTTGCTGAACAGCTTCAAATTTTATAGTTTTTGATGAAAGCATTCTAGAAAGACTTGCAACATTTGTTTTTGCAAGACCTTTTTGATTCATATTTCTTGTCATCTTTGACATTGAAAGCCCTTGCCTCAGTAATAAAACTTGAATTTCTTGTTTAATATCTAACATAATGAACATTTTACGTTATTAAAAACAATCTTGACAAATAAGAAAATATTGTTATCATGCATGTATATATCATTATTATTTATGATAATAAATATTTAGAAAGGATTGTTTATGAAAAATGCGTTCACTCTGGCAGAAGTTTTAATTACTCTTGGAATAATTGGTGTGGCAGCAGCTATGACAATGCCGTCATTGATAGCGGAACATAAAGAAAAATCTACGATTGCAAGATTAAAAAAAGTTTATTCAGTATTAGATAATGCATATATGCTTGCAAGAAACGAAAACATGGATGTTTCAAGCTGGTTTCCTGATGACAATATAAAAAACAATTCAAAAATATTTTTTGAAAACCTAAAACCTTATCTGAATATTTTGAAAGACTGCGGCGTTGAAAGCGGATGCCTTACAGAAGGTTATGTCAAAACTCTTGACGGTAGAAATTATAATAACTACAATCAAAACTCACAAGAATACAGATTTATACTTTCTGATGGTACACAGGTTATGATTTACCTTGCAGTATCTGAGTTTACCGGAAGTGAAGCTATAGGTAATATAAAAGTAGATATTGATGGGTATAAAGGCAGTTACACGTTTGGGAAAGATGTTTTTATTTTTAATATTACGCCTAAAGGGATTTATCCTAACGGACTTGAAAATACTACAAGTTCCGACACATTTAAAGAAGAATGCAATAAAAGCAACTCAACATCTCACAGCAATGGTAGCGCTTGTACTGCCTGGGTTATATTTAACGAAAATATGGATTATTTGCATTGCAATGATTTAGATTGGAGCACAAAAATTAAATGCAAATAAATTAAACAACAGCAGGAGTTTGAGCTTTTAGCTTTAACTCCTGATTTTTATGAATAATTTCAATCATTTCTTTTATGATTTTATTGTAAGGTGTGGCAATACCGTGTTTGATGCCCAGTCTGATTACTGTGCCTGCAAACATATCAACTTCTGTTTTTCTGCCTGCTTCCACATCCTGAAGCATTGAAGTTTTTCCTTCTGGTATCATTGTATGTAAGTGCTCTACTGTTTCCTCAATCATTATATCAGTATTTCTTACACCTTCGGCTTTAGCAACGGCTTGAACCTCTTTCATTATATTTCTTGCAAAATCCATACACTTATCGTTAGAAAGCATTTCTCCGAAAGTAAGCCTTAAAATTGCCGTTGTTTGATTTGCCGAAACATTAAGCATGTACTTAAGCCAGAGTGAATGAATTATATCTTCGGGTATTTTATAATTTATTCCTGCACGTTCAAAGTATTCCTTAACTCTTCGAACATTCTCAAAGTCGTCTGAATTTTCCGAGCCGTAAACAATAGTATTAACGTTATCATGTGTCACATTTCTGCCTGTTCTTATTGCACTGTGACCGATAAAATACGAATATAAAAGTTTATCCCTTCCGTATTTTTCAGCAATAATCTTTTCACTGGTAACACCGTTAAGTAAAGCAAGAATAACTGTATCTTTACCTACAAAATTTTCCATATTATCAATAACTTCACTTAAACCGTCGTATTTGGTCGCAATAATTACTAAATCAGCTTTGAAATCATTATCCTGCGGCAAAACATAATTCAAATTAAGTTCTTTACCATTGAAAATTACAGGATTTTCCGAATATCGTTTAAGCCTTTCTTCATCAACAAGAATTCTTAAAGCATCGGGCTCAAATGCTTGTATCTTATCCGCATAAATACTGCCTATTGCACCGAGACCGCATATTAACACATTTTTTATATCTCTCATATTTTTATTTTATCACGCACAAAACTATCTTTAACTAAATTTTGTTAAAAATTGTACACATGACTGATATTTGAAGCAATTCTACAGCGTCAAATTACTTTATTAATATGTAGTAGTGTAATTATAGTGCAGCATTTGTTAATGGGACTGGAAATTAACAGAGCGCTTGGTGTGGGCGCAATACAACCAAATATTTATGATATTAACCGTAACAGATTTAGTATCGGTTTCGGCAGTGAATTAAACTCGGACACCTTTGAATACAGTTCGGTTGAACGTTACACATCCGAAACAGCACTTAGAAAAATGATAATTGCAAATCCAAAAATTAAGAATATAGTTAAAGACTTTAATCCTGATTTAAAATTAAATATAAAAGAATTAAATGAACTTAAAACAGGGCATCTTAATGATACTAAAAATACAGTTAAAGGAATTACCGAAAATCTGCCTTTTGCTTTAAAAAACAAAGTTGATGCAAAAGCAGTTGAAGATGCCGCATACCTGCATGATCTCGGTAAAGTCTTAATCCCGACGGAAATTTTAAACAAACCAGATAAATTAAACGAATATGAAACAAAAATAATGCATAAACATTCCGAACTGGGGTATGAGTTACTGAAAACCAGCGGTATTAACCCCAAAATCTTAAATCTTGTGAGAAATCATCATCAGAACGCAAAAAAAACAGGATATCCATGGGTAGGAAAAGATTTTAACGCCGATTTAAATTTACAAATTCTTTCAATAGCAGATAAATATTCAGCTCTGACAGAATCACGCGCCTATAAAAAATCAATGACACCCAAACAAGCATTAACTATAATCTATCAGGATGTCAAAGACGGCAAATTACATCCGTTCGTTTTTAAAGCTCTGGTTAATTATGCTGCTGAACAAAGTATTAATTCAACTGTAGCGTAAATAACTTTTTGTTTGTTGTATAATTAAATTAATGAATTTAGACACAGCGATAGATACATTTTTATCTCCAATAGCCGATAAAATTTCAGGGATAATATTCAGTTCAGTAACCATTCAAGGTGTAAAAGTAGAATTTCTTGTTGCCCTGTTAATGATTGCTGCATTTTATTTTACCATACGTACAAGATTTATCGGTATCTGGGGATTTAAACATGCTTTAAAGCTCATTACAAAAAATTATGAGCATAAAGAAATAAGAGTTAAAAAGAAAAAGGGAGAGGTTTCCTCATTTCAGGCTTTGACAGCAACTATTTCAGCATCAGCAGGAATAGGAAATGTGGCAGGTTCGGCAGCTGCAGTTTCTATCGGAGGTCCCGGAGTAATTTTCTGGATGATTTTGGCAGGCTTCTTTTCTATGGCATTAAAATTTGCAGAAGTTCTGCTGGGTCTTAAATTCAGGAAAGTTAATCCAGACGGGACAATCGCGGGCGGACCTATGTACTATATCGAAGGTGCTTTAAAAAACAACAAATATATAGGGAAATTTGCACCGCATTTATCTAAAATTTATGCCGTATGCTGCATTTTTGCAATGATAGGCGGATGGAATTTATTCCAGATAAATGCCATGACAACACAGATTACGGAAGTTACGGGTGGAAATAACAGTTTCTTTGCAAATCAAAGCTGGCTTTTAGGGCTTATAGTTGCTGTAATTACTTATTTTACAATTATCGGCGGGATTAAGGCTATAGGCAAATTCACTTCTAAGGTGACGCCCGTTATGTGTACTTTATATGTGCTGACAGCTTTTGCAGTGTGTATATACAATATAGGTCATGTTCCTCATACATTTGCATTAATTGTTAAAGAAGCATTTCATCCGAAAGCATTAGCAGGCGGCATGTTTGCATGTATGCTCTGGGGCTTCAGACGTGCAATGTTTGCAAATGAAGCAGGACTGGGAACAGCTCCTATAGCATTCTCTGCAGTAAAAACAAACAACCCGGTCGCTCAGGCTTTTATTGCAATGCTGCAGCCTTTTGTAGACACGGTAATAGTCGGTTCGGCAACGGCTTTTGTTATTGTAGTTTCAGGTGAATACCTTAATACAACAGGAATTGCAGGAATTGAATTAACATCAAAAGCATTCGGAAGTGTATGCCCGTTCTTCCCTATTTTGTTAACATTTATGGCTAGCTGTTTTGTGCTTTCCACTATGCTTTGCGGCTCTTACTACGGTATCAAAGCATGGAATTATTTATTCGGCGATACAAAATTGACAACACGGGCTTTTCAGGTTATATATTGTATATTCATAGTTATAGGCTCTGCCATGAATTTTAAGAGTATAATTAATCTATCTGATGCATTTACTTTATTCCTGGCTGTGCCAAACTTAATAGCAGTATTCATGTTATCTGATGTAATCATGAAAGAATTAAAAAGATATTGCAAAAAATATAACGTAGGTTTATTTAAAAATAACGAGGAGAGAGTAGAAAATGAAGAAAGATTGTCTGGAGATAGTAAGATCAAAGTGTGAAAACTGCATGGGGTGCGCACTTGCCAAAACAAGAAAAAATGTTGTTTTTTCTGACGGAAATCCTTCAACTGCAAAAATTGTACTTATCGGAGAAGCTCCGGGAGAAATGGAAGATGAAACAGGAAGACCGTTTGTAGGTCGTGCAGGGCAACTTTTGGATGATTTTCTTGCGCAAGCAGGTATCTCCCGTGACGAAGATGTATATATTATTAATACGGTAAAATGCAGACCGCCCGAAAACAGAGTTCCTACATCTGAAGAACAATCAGCATGCAGAAAATTCTTAAACGCACAAATTGATATTATAAACCCGAGAGCAATCGTTTTATGCGGAGCAACTGCATTAAAATCATTTGTAGAATTAGATAAAAAACAGACAATTTCTAAAGTCAGAGGTCAATGGATGAACATTAACGTTGACGGAAAAGACTACAGAGCAATTACAATCTTCCACCCGTCATATTTATTGAGAAACGGCTCTATGGCAGAAGGCTCTCCGAGAAGATTAATGCAGCAGGATTTGGCTAATATTAAAAATGAAATTCTTCCTGATATAAGCCATAACGAAAATATTTTTGCGGAATGCAAAGATTTGGCACTTGTATAAGTCATTGTATAAGTCATTTACATAATAAAAAATAAGATGCGTTTGCATCTTATTTTTTATTCTCTTATAAATTCCAATAAGTCAGAAATATCACAATCCAAATATAAACATAATTTATTTATTATATCCAATCCGACATTAGATCGTTTTCCGCGCATAATATCTGATAGAATTGACTGGCTTATGCCTGTTGCTTTATGCACAGCTGTTGCTGTTATATCTTTATCCCATAATAATTGTCTTAATTTTATTTTTATCATTATAACATTATAAGCTTTATCTATGTTATATTAATAAATTTTATGAAATAAACTATACTTTTATAATAAATTATAAAATTTTATGATATATTATAAATATTATGATAAATAATTTAAAAATTATGAATTTAACAGAAAACAATTTTACTGCCCAAGAAGAAAAACAACATTATTTGTGGGCAGATATAACAAAAGGAATTGCAATTTTATTGGTTATTGCGGGGCATTCATTCACATCTTCAGGTAATGTATGTAAGTTTATCTATTTATTTCATATGCCTTTATTTTTCCTGCTTGCAGGGTATTTTTTCAATTTTTCGAAATATTGTGATAATTTCAAATTACTTGTAAATACATCTGCCAAAAGATTATTATTACCTGCATTAATAAGTACTTTATTTGCTTTTCATTTTAACTATGGAAATTTATTTAAGCAATTACTAAAAATAGTTTATGCTGTAGGTAAAGATATTCCGAAGTTAAAAATAGCATCAATAGGATCTGCTTGGTTTATATTTTGTTTGTATCTTGTAAGAATTCTCTTATACGGATTTATAAAAATAACTAAAAAATACAAAACAAATGATTTTGTAAATTGTATTATTGCTTTTTGTATTTCGTTATTAGGAGTATTTATAGGTAAATATGTAAAACTTCCGTGGAGTTTTGACATAGCTCTAGCCGTTTTATATGTATCTTATATCGGATATCTGCTAAAAAAATATTCATTTTTTAAGAAAAAAACTTTATTGATTGTAGTAAACATCGTAGCACTGATTGCAGGTTATTTTGACTATAAGTATTTTGGTCTGAGTATTAATGAAAGAATTTATACAAATCCTATAGTATCGTTAAATACAGCAATAGGTTTAAGTATTCTTGTCATGGAATTTTCAATGCTTATGGAAAAAATGAAGATAACCTACTTAAATCTGTTTTTTAAATATCTTGGAGTAAACTCACTTATAATTATGCTTGCACACATATATGCTAACTCATCCAAAGGCGGGATTTGCTGTACACTGATCAGGTTGTTAATAAGCATAGTATTTATTGAAGTACTGGCATTAATACCATCTACAAGAAATATATTTTCAGCGATATCTATATTAACACTTATAAAAAACAGAAAAATATAGTACCTTATTTAGTTGAGCTATCAACAATTTTTTCTGCAGGAGCCAAGCCCGGTTCCAAATCAGAGCCTGTCACTATTTTTCTGAATGCAAATTGTACCTTTGGCAATGCATAAGCAAGAAGGAAACTGCTTAAAGCTACATTTGTCAATATATTTGCAGATTTTGCAAATTTAGCTTTTCTTATAAAAGCAGTCATATCATCTGCATTTTTTGCCTTAAGAGCAAATGTTTCAATATCATTTCTGAATTTTGCAAGGTTTTTAATATTAACATACTCTCTCGGATCTCTTATTCCGTTATCAAGCATTTTAATTTTTTCAAACTTTTTAGCATATTTAATGAATATAGTATCTTTATTTTCTAGATTATCAACAAATTTTAGAAGTTCTTCGGCAGAATCGTTAACGGGCAGTTTAAGATTCCCTGTTTTAATTTGCTCTGAAAAATTTTTATCAGCAAGCATAAGAGGGTCAAGTTCAACACCTGTCATTTTATTCAAGCCTTTTTCAATCCACTTAGGCGCAACAAAGTTTAAAAACATCATACCCGCCATTTTAAAAGCCAAATCATAGCGTTCATTTTTATTACGCGCAGTTGCAACACGACCGACAGCATAACCGCCGTCAGTTACTGCCATTTTATCCTGTGCCGAGAAATTCGCCGCCTTAGTAACCCAGTTGCCCGTGAAATTGATATCTTTTGATTTATAAAATTTGTCTTTTTGCAAAAAGCTTACTTGCTGTATAGATTTTTTATTTTCTGCTTCTTTAGCCCTGAGTTTTTCAATTTTTTTGGCGGATGATGCAAAAATTAATTTAGGAAGAATAAATCCCATAAATAAAATAGGTATAGTAGTAGAGGCTAGGAATTTACCCGCAAGAAGTTTTTCAAAAAGTTTTTTATTTTCTTTTGCTTTTATCAAATCTTTTACAGCATCAGGTGCCAAATCCTTAAACTTTTTAATGTTGTAATCAATCCCTTGGATATTCTGTTCTTCTTTAAACAGCTTCAAATTAACATCAGGGTTTAAACCTCTGGCTTTAATATACTTATTTACAAGCCAGCCGACAAGAGGAATACCACCCAGCCATACAGCAGAAGTCGCATATTCGTCAAGAAAACGTTCTCTTGCTGCTAAGTATGCAATACCTTTTGACTCTTTTTTATTCTGGTCATAAGTAAGAGCTATTTTTGCAGGGATTTCAATCCCGCAATCACGCATTATTAAGGGGTATACACTGCTATTATTTCCTATAGCCGAAATTATATTTGTTATTGTCATTTCTATTAATCTCCAATTCTTAAAATAGTCTGTCAAACGCTTTAGGGTTCCTTGAAAGACTATTTTTGTAAGAATTGAATATATTTTTTATTCTTTAAAAGCGTAAAACATCAATTCATAGCCTTTCAAGGTTGCTATGATGATGTGTATGATGCAATTTTAAAGAATTGAGTTTAGTCATTATTTTTCCCTACAGAATAATTCTACCGTTAAATAAATATTTTGCAAGCTTTTTTATTAAGCTGAAAAATCAAAATGAATTATATCATCATTTGAGGGATATTTTGACGGTTCATCCAAACCGAAGCGCAGTTCGGTAATACGTTCTTCGGATAGTTTATCAATTGCTTCCGCTAATTCTTCATCTGACGCGTTAGATTTATGAACGATTTTATTCATTAATTTATCGTCGTTAAGAGCCTTAACAATTAAATCTGTTTTATTATCATCAACGATTTGTTTCAAATCTTTTTCCGCTTTTATAATATCTTTTTCTTTCAATGACATAACTGTATCAAGCAAAGAAGTTTTATTCGGAAGGTTTGCACCGTACATTGTTGAGATTGAACTGTTATCAAGTCCGAGGACAGTTTTACCGTTGTCGAAATCGAAAGCCTCTGTTAATTTAGTATCAGATTGCCCCCATTTACGGATATTTGCTAACTGTGCTCTTACTGATGCTAAAAATTCCGAACCGTTTTCAACAGCTTCGGTTAAAATTTTTCTTTCCGTTTGTGCAGGAATTCTTGCAGAAAACGCAGGATTAGTTTTCTTTTTATTGCAATCACAATTCTTTACCCCGTAATTGTAAGATTGAATACTGTTAATTTTCATATTTACTCCTTTGCACATTTAATTATATCATTAAAAATATTTTTGTTTTTTCTAAAAAACGTAAATATTAAATTTTGCCATTATTTACTACAGAGTTAACAAAACTTTTTATTTCATTAATTTTAGATACATCATCAGTTTTAATTAAAAAAGTCTTATCTTTTGAAGAGTGCCCTTTTAGCAATTTAAATGAAGATTTGGGAACTTTAAATTGCTTTGACAAAAATTCGATGACAGCTTTATTTGCCTTACCGTCAACAGGCTGTGCCGTGATTTTGACTTTAAGAAATTCATCCGTTTTTATAATCTCATTTTTGGACGCATTAGGCGATATTCTTAAAGTTATTATTAATCCGTCTTTAGTGTCGCGCAGCATTTTTGTAATCCTTATGAATGAAATTATACTATTCTACTTGAAAAATTCAAATAAAATCTGTATTATGATTATATCATGAGCGAAAAACCACTTTTTGAAGATATAAAACAAGAGCTTATTGCACAGAACAGAGAACCCGAAGAAATTGAACAGATTGAAAAAGCATATCTTTTTGCCAAACGTCTGCACGAAGGTCAATACAGAATATCAGAAGAACCATACATTATTCATCCGGTTGAAGTTGCAAAAATTCTTGTAGGTTTAAAAGTGGATTCGCACACACTTCAAGCTGCTTTTTTGCATGATATTTTAGAAGATACCGATACACAGCCTGAAGAAATCGAAAAACTTTTTGGGAAAGATGTTCTCACACTGGTGCAAGGAGTTACAAAACTCGGGAAATTACAGTTTAAATCCAAAGAGGAACGTCAGGCAGAAAATTTCAGACGTCTTTTCATCGCAATGGCAAGCGATATAAGAATAGTGTTTTTAAAACTTGCTGACAGGCTTCATAACATGAGAACCCTGAATTTTATGATAACAAGCAAACAGCAGAAAATTGCAAGAGAAACTCTGGATATATTCGCCCCTCTTGCCAACCGTCTGGGGATTTACAAAATTAAAGCGGAACTTGAAGATTTGTCGCTGCGCTATCTTGAACCTGATAAGTATTTTGAGATTGCACGACTTGTATCTCAAACAAAAGCAAGCAGAGAAGAAACCGTTAAAATTCTTATTGATAAAATTACCGCTGACGTAAAGAAAGCCGGAATTAACGCTCAAATTACAGGCAGAGCAAAGCATTATTACAGTATTTACAGCAAAATGAAACGCTTAAATATAGCTTTTCATGATTTATACGATATTACAGCCGTGAGGGTCATCGTAGATACGGAAAAAGAATGCTATGAAGTTTTGGGGCTTATACACTCCCAATTTAAACCAATTCCGGGAAGGTTTAAGGATTATATCGCAATGCCTAAAGGCAATATGTATCAATCTTTACACACTTCCGTAATAGGTCCCCGTTCAAAACCTCTTGAAGTTCAAATCAGAACCTGGGAAATGCACGAAGTTGCCGAATACGGGATTGCCGCACACTGGAGATATAAAGAAAAAGGATCGCAAAAAGCAAACAATCCTACTGATATGCAGTTTTCTTGGATGAGAAAACTCGTCGAATACGACAAAGACATGGCTTCTGCAGAAGATTATGTTAACTCGGTTAAGCTGGATTTATTCTCCGATCAGGTTTTTGCGTTCACACCTAACGGTGATGTTTTTGATTTGCCTGTAAACGCTACCCCCGTTGATTTTGCATACAGAATTCACTCGGAAGTAGGTAATAAAACCGTAGGTGCACTTATAAACGGAAGAATTGCACAGCTTGACACCAAATTGCATAACGGTGATATAGTTGAAATTTTAACCTCCAAAACACCTGCTCCGCGCCTTGATTGGCTGAATTTCGTAGTAACCAAACAGGCTTCCTCAAAGATTAAGCAGTGGTTTAAGAAAAATAACCGTGAAGAACATATTGAAGTCGGAAAAACTAACCTTGAACATGAACTTACAAAAGCCGTATTTGATGATTACATGAAATCAGGCGAGTTTGACAAAGTCGCAAAACAAATGAATTATCTTTCTGCTGATGACTTATTCGCGGCACTCGGATACGGAGAAACAACTTTAAACAAAATAATTAATAAGCTCAAAAAACCTGAACCGCAAAAACCGCCTGAAACGTCATTCCACGGGACTTACAGAAAAAAATCGGAAAAAGATATAATAGGTCTTGAAGGTCTGTTATATTCAATAGCAAAATGCTGTTCACCAATTCCTGGAGAACCGATTGTAGGTGTTGTTACGCGTGCAAAAGGAGTAACTGTTCACAGAATGGACTGCCAGATGCTTGAACACATTGAACCCGAAAGATTAATGGATATAAGATGGTCAGGCGATAATGTTAACAAAACATATAATACGACAATAAGAGTTGAAACAGCAGAAAAACAAGGTTTGCTAAAAGACATTATTGCAGCAGTATCAGATAACGGCACCAATATCAATTATGCAAATGTGAAATCTAAAAGCGGCAAAATAGGGATTATTGAACTCGGTATAGAACTTGACAATATTGATACGTTAAAGAAAGTTATTTTAAGCATTCAGGCTATACCTGATGTATACAGTGTAAAACGTATTCAAACATCATATTCCACTCCGAATATGCCCAGAAAAAATAACGGTAAACCACGACATAATAAAAATCTTAAGAAAAAAGGCTCCCGATAAATTTCTATGAGAATACTTTAAATGATCTTTCAACATTTTTGTCAATTGTACTTTTCAATGATTCATATTCTGTTTGAAGTGCATTATGTTCAGTGTCAAGTTTTTTCAAATCCTGATCGAATTTTTTATCCTGATTTTCAATTTCTGTTAATGCCTTTTTATACTTAACTTCTGCTGCTGCAATTTTAACATCATCTTCTTGAGATCTTATATCAGCTGCATTTGTGTATATAATAGAAGTCCAGTCATAAGTACCGATTTCAGGGTATTTTTCAGAACCGTTTTCATTGTATGATGCCTGTTCCATAGTCAAAATACCGTGTTCCAGTGCAAATTGGAGCCATTCTGCATTATTAATAAGATTTTCATCTAATTCTTTGTAGTTATTATTATTTTTAGTACCGTCAGCATTTTCAGCGCCGCCGCCCATTCTGTAGTAAAGATTTACATACCACTGATAGCGTGCATCTTTTTCATCGGGAATAGTTTTATCCGGAATATTTTCTAAATCCTCAACATAAGTTGCTTTTAAATCTCCTACTTGTTTTAACCATCTGCCGATTTCATTTTGCCAATCTCTTATTGCTTCATAGTACTCTTCTGTTACACGGTTAAGAGTTGTCATCATGTCTGTCTGGAAGTTTTGAAGATAAACTTTCAGCTCGTTATAAGTATAATTTGTACCGTCAGCTTTTTTCATATCTGCATCATTAAAATGTTGAATAACATATAAAAGATCAATCGTTTTTTCCTTAAAAGTTTTCTGAACCATTTGACCTGATGCATCTATTTTATAATTACTTAACAATTTATCTACTAAAGGGGAGCTTGCAGTAATAGTTGGACCTGTAGCAGGAGCAAGAACATCCGCCTGTCCATCACCATCTTCATCTTTGCAAAGATATTCTGATACTGATGCCATAGAATTAGTCAATCCGTTTACAGGGTTATGGTCTTTGTCTTCGCGCGCACTCTGTATAGCAGAACCAGTAATATCATTTTCAGAAGTTGTTACAGTGTAACCGCCTGCTGTTGTTGTATATGTGTTTCCCCAAGATGATGGTACAGTCGGTTTTCCATTGTATGCGGTATCAGTTATATCTGTGGATTTTAAATCTAATAGGTGTGTCAAAACGTGAACGTAACAGGTTGTACTAGAAGAACTATTCATCGCGTTATTATAACAAGGGTAAGATGCTATTTCAAATTTGTGAGCCAATTCAGTACCTTCTTCTGAACGATAGTCATTTTCGTTCGGGAACGGAACAGCAGGCGGATTTAATAACTCATTGACATAGGCGCCAAAAGAACCGCCCATATTGGCATAATCTTGCAATAGGGTATTACCAGTTACCTGAGACTTCCAACTATTTACTGCATCTGTAACTTTTTGTGCATCAGACGCAGTAACCTGAGTAGGATCTTTTGTCACAATATTTTGCAAATTTGCAATATCACTATCGGTCATTGCAGAAAAATAGTCATTCCATTGGCTCGGATTTGTTTTATCATATAATGTTTCATATACATATGAGCCGTCAGTATTTGTAGTCGTCCCGTAGATACCTTGTAATGCTTCTACCCATTTGGGATTTTCAACTTCGGGGATACCGTAGCTGTATAAAAATTCTGCCAAACTGTTTGAGGCTTCATATTTTTTGATATCTGAACCGTTTAACATTATTTGACCGTTTGAATTTACAAGTGAATATTGATTTTTTAATTCTCCGTAACTTAAAAGAGAATTTGCGGTCAATTCTTGATAGCTCAAATTGCCATTACCATCATATGCACCATACATTAATTGTGTTGAGTTTAAAGCATCCATGTACTCCTGGCTGGCTTCGGTTGATTTATCAGCCAGACGCAATTTGGAATTTGTTATGGTTTGAGAACGTAATTCATTATCGGTAAGTCTTGCCGTTATACTTAACAATCTTGCTTGTCCTGCTGCCATTCCCATAAGTGTTTCCCTTTCAATTGCTTCTGGAAAAGAAGTCGGGAATTTTACGAAAAAACTTTATACGACCGCACCGCATCCTATCCTATCCTATCCTATGAGGGATTATAAGCGGATTTCAGCCTATTTAAAAGTATTCTTTACATTTTGTAACAAGTGATTTTAAACTTCACTTTTAATTAAGTTTTATTAAGCACATTCATAGACTTTGCAAAAATTAATCAATTTGCTATATGCCGTAATCCTGCTAAAATTAATAGTATGATTAAGATTTTGCTGGTATCTGAAAATAATACAAATACAGAAAAGTTTAATAAAATTTTTAACAAAAACGGATATGAATTCTCGGTAATGACGGATGAAACATTGATTTGCGATATTATAAGCGTTGATCCGCCTGATATAATCATTGTTGATGCAGAAATTCCTAATATAAAAAGTTTAAATAAAAAAGTTAAATCACTTTGCGAGAATACAATTATAATCTTTATAATTTCTGCTGACAGAGTTGATAAAGAACTCATTAAATACGCTAACGCTTTTATTAACGGAGAAATGTCGGAAGATTTAATACTTTCGACAATTAATGTTAATTTAAGAATGAAAAATTCTCTTGATATGCTTTCAAACTCTAACAAAGACCTTGCAGACAGTTTGTATCGTTTAAATGCACTTTACAGTACAAGTTCACAGTTTGCGGGCACTCTGGAGAAGTCTAAGCTTATTCAATATATGATTGAAGGCATGGATAAAGCTTTAAGCTTTTCCTTAACTTGTACATTATCGTTGTGCACCGATAATGAGCCTGTTTTAATTTTAAATTCTCTGTATGAATTATCTGATGAACTTATAACAGCTATAAAATTACGAACTGTTCTAAATTATAATTCCGTATTTGAAGGTAAAGAAGTTCCGATTAAAATAGACGCGGAAAATTTAAAAGTTATAAAACACATTAAGTATCCCGCAAGCAGATTTACTTTTACACTTTTCCAATATGATAACATGTTTGCACAGATTAGTCTCGGAGATAACTTTTTCGGATGTATTGAAATATTTAAAGAAACTTCTTTTACTCCTGAAGATGCAACCTGTTTTCAAACAATTGCACAGCAGGTTTCATTACCCTTAAAGAGCGCAACTCTTTATCAGGAAATAATAGAAACAAATGCTAAATTGGAAAAGCTTGAAAGGCTTAAATCCGAATTTATTTCCATTGTTTCTCATGAACTTCGCACCCCGCTGACATCCATAAAAAATTCCCTTGATATATTAATGAGCGGCAGATGCGGGGAAATAACATCCTCGGCTGACAAGTTTATTTCCATGGCTATGAGAAATGTACAAAGGCTTTCAGGGATTATCAACGACCTTCTTGACTTATCAAAAATTGAAGCAGGAAAAATGGATTTCAATTTTGCCCCCACAAACATAAATACAGTCATAGGTTATGTAAAATCCGCACTATCAGAGGTTGCAAAATCCAAGGGATTAAATCTTTTAACAGAAGAAACAGAAAATCTGCCTGATATTAATGCTGACGCGCAAAGGCTTGAACAGGTTCTTACAAACCTTGTTTCAAACGCCATAAAATTTACTCCCGAAAATAAAACAATTAAGATATCATCTTCAATCATAAGTTACAAAGATATAAAAATTAACGAGTATTTCAGAGATACAATAAAACTTCCCGAAGGTGATTATATACAGGTTTGTGTTGAAGATGAAGGAATAGGGATTGCATCAAAAGATTTGCTGCATGCTTTTGATAAATTTGCACAAATAGAGAATTCTTTATCAAGAAAAGCAGGCGGAACAGGATTGGGGCTTCCTATTGCAAAGCAGCTTTTAGAGGCTCACAAAGGAGCAATCTGGTGCGATAGTGAACTGAATAAAGGTTCTAAGTTTTGTTTCGTAATTCCTGTCGTTAAAGAATACGCTAATATAAATTAGAATTATTAAGCAAATATTTTACGGCATCAAACACTTTACCGTTTCCGGCAAACATAGCACTTGTTTCATGCATTGTTTTAAGATTATCTTCAACTTTAGAAATCGGGATATCATTTTGTACAAAATCTGCAACATCAATTCCTTTAGTTTCGGATGGCAATGCGGATATTTGTTCTGTTACTTTATCAAGAATTTTTATTTTTTCCGGGTCTGCCTCGGGCACAGAAACATATTCTATAAGTTTATTAAACATATGCTGATTTTTATAGTTCGGATCTGGAAACCCCGTAAGAGTGTCTTTTGCAAAAGTTTTAACAAGCGGTTTTACAAGTTCGGCATTTTCAAAATACTCGGGATGAGAAAAAGCGTCATGTTCCAGAAGATTATGCAAAAAACAACGTGATGTTGTATTATCGGTATTATTTATAACTTCTTCAATTAACCCGAAAATATTGGGATTAGAATGGGAACTCTCTGAGTATTTTCCCAACAACTTTCCGAGAACTTCTCCTGATATAGGCTTCTTAATGTACGGAGCAGAAAAAACATTAGTATCATGCGCGAGTTCTATCGTATCGGCAACAACTCCGTAGTGTTCAGGTTTAACCTTATTTAATGAAGGCAGAAAAGCTTTAACATTATCATCTTTTAAAGCCCAGGACTGAATTGTATTAACCAGTTCGGGAACTGTTCTTGTATCTTTTTGTCTTTGCGGAGGGAAGACAACAGCCCACCCCTGCGGCTGTAACCTTTTAACAGGCTGCATTACTCTATTGCTTGCTATCTTATTTATTGAAACCATGATTATAACCTTTCTTATTCCGTTTAAAGACTGCTGAATAAAAATTTTTGTTAACCTTTTACAAAATTTAACAAAATAGAAGAAGAATTTTGATATGTTATAATACTTTTATAAGACTTGATAGGGGAAAGTATGAAAAAAATTCTTATTGTTGATGATGAACAGGATATTGTCGAAAGCCTGAAGTTTGTACTTGAAGCCGCTGATTTTACATGCTATTGCGCATACAACGGCGAAGACGGCTTAAGATTAGCAAAAGAAATTATACCCGATTTAATAATTCTTGATGTTATGATGCCTAAAATTAACGGTTATAAGATTAGCCGTCTATTAAAATATGATGCAAAATATAAAAACATTCCGATTTTAATGGTTACAGCCCGTTCGCAGGAAGAAGACAAACTTATCGGAGAAGAAACCGGAGCGGATGAATATATTACAAAACCCTTTGAGTTGGATGAAGTAGTTAAAAAAGTTGAAGAATATCTTAAATAATATGGAAACATCAGTTACAAATAAAACCCTCGAAAAATTAAAATATGACCTTGTAAGAGCAGGTCTCGTTCCTTATGAAACAATCGAACAGGCAGAAGAAATCGCCAATGCTCAAAATATTAACATCGGACAGGCTCTTATAAATTCAGGAGCAATAACTGAAGACGCTATTTTAAAATTTCTGGAAGCTAAACTGCACATTCCGTATGTAAATCTTGATGATTACACTCTTGACCCTAAATGTTTAAAATATATAAGTATTTCTGATGCTAAAAAATACAGAATTATTCCTCTTTTCAAAATTGAGGAAACTCTAACCGTTGCAATGGCTGATCCTTTGGATTTATTTGCTATTGACAAGATTATAGAAACAGCAGAATGTTCGATTGAGCCTGTAATTTCATCCGAAGCAAGCATAAGAAAAAAAATTGATGAATATTATAAACCGGATATAACTGTCGGTGAAATATTTACGCGCGGCGGAATTGAATACGATTGGCGCGATGAACTTCACAGCGAAGACTTATCCGACAACCATATTCAAAAGATTATAAGAGCAATTTTAAAACAAGCAATTTTAGAAGGTGTTCATGAAGTAACATTTCAACGAGAAGACAGCGGATTTGGCGTAAACTTCAAAAAGAACGGAGAAATTCTGAATAAAGGAAATATCCCATCCGTCCTAACTGCATCGTTTGTTGCAAAATTGAAAAACCTTGCAGAACTTGATGCTTCTGTATCAGAAGTTCCGCAGCTCGGGAAATTAAGCTTTAAAGTTGATGATATGAGCGTTATTGCAAGCATTTCAACATTCCCGACAATTATGGGAGAAAGAATTTTCCTTAAAATTTATAAACCGCCGAAACCTTTAAATAATATTATCAAATCCGAAAATAACCTGAATGTTATAAAATCTGCACTTAGTAACCCGGGTATTATTATAGTTTGCGGCTCGCCTTTAAGCGGGAAAACTCATATTATTTACTCGCTGCTTCTGGAAGCTGCCGATAAAAATAAAAATATTATGACTCTTGAAAGTATTGCAAAATATAATCTTCAGAATGTTCATCAATGCGAATTAAATGAAAACGTGGGCTTTAATATGGATAAAGCCTCACGCTTTATAGAATTTCAATCTCCCGATATTATTTATCTTGAAGGGATTAAATCGAAAGAATCTTTCGATTATTTTGCAAATCTTGTTTTTGACAACAAGACAATTATTATGGAATTTCTGGCAAATAATATGGAAGATTTGAGATATAAATTGTCTTTTTCCGACTTTGAAACACTTAAATCTCTTATAAGCTGTATGATTTTCATACATTCTCAAGATAGTATAGAAGTGTTTACAAGAGAAACTGTCCAAAAATATCTGGCTTAATAATTCATCTCCCAGTTATCATTAAGAATTTGACCGAAACAACTGCTGGCTGAACTGTTAGCTCCTGCCTTACAAGCATCTGCCGTTCCTCTTACGTCTTTTAAAGAACCGCCTTCAGTCCCGCAAACTCCGTTTGTTCGGCAGTTAATATCCGCACCCTCAACATCTAAAACACCATCAGTAAAAACTGCAAGATAAAATGCGTCACGTCCGAGAATATTAGGACCTTGTTTTCCGTTTATATCTATAAATACGTATCCCCAGGAACCGTCATACAAAGTCGGGTAATCCATACAAAAAGAAGAACCGCTTGCCAATGTCACACAATAACCGTTCCAAACAGAACTTACAGAGACAGCTCCGCTATTTATATTTTTATACGATGAGGCAAAACACGGAGCAACAATTCCATCACAACCCTGTATAATCTTTAAATATTCGTTTAGAAACGTTTTTACACTCTCTCTACTCGTCAAGCCAGCTTCTTTTAAATTCAATGCGTTTTTGTCATTTTGATATTGTATAAAAGCTTGCTGTAACTCATTATAAACTTTGTGTAACTGAGTTACATAAGTTTTACGCTGGTGATTTTGCATTAATGAAGGTACAGTCATCGCGG
>ERZ773114.707-NODE-707-length-39167-cov-4.890315_pt1 | contig 39167 bp, 27 predicted proteins | sample MGYA00580564_ERZ773114 | MGnify/ENA primary metagenome ERZ773114 (study PRJEB29015, sample SAMEA2737836) | human gut metagenome | biome: human gut; feature: human-associated habitat; material: faeces | place: China | collected 2012 ... | reverse complement strand
AAAGAAGCTGTTTTACTAATTCAGGTCCGCCTTCACCCATAGCCATAGTACCAAGGGCACCATAACGTGTATGTGAATCAGAACCAAGAATCATCTTGCCGCCACCTGCTAACATCTCTCTGGCAAACTGATGAATAACTGCCTGATGAGGTGGTACATAAATTCCGCCATATTTCTTAGCACATGTAAGTCCAAACATATGGTCATCTTCGTTGATTGTTCCACCAACAGCACATAAGCTGTTATGACAATTTGTAAGGACATATGGAACCGGGAATTTTTCCAGTCCGGAAGCTCTTGCTGTCTGGATAATACCAACAAATGTGATATCATGTGATGTCAATTTATCAAACTTTATCTGGAGATTTTCCATATTGCCGGATGTATTATGCGCCTCCAGAATGCCATAAGCCATTGTGCCCCTTGCTGCTTCTTCTTTCGAAGGTGCTTTACCGCATTTACTTTGCAATGCCTGCACAGCATCTTTCGTGTCTTCTACGATTTCAGTACCATTTACCAGGTAAACGCCTTTGTCGTATAATTTAATCATATATCAGTCCTCCTCTTTTAAGGTTCGTTTATAGTAATTACACCAAAATATATTATTAGTGAAATCGAAATAAAAGTCAAGACTTTTACTTGCACACATTATAAAGTTGTAGTAAGATATCTGTTAAAAGAATTTTCAAAAAAATACATAAGGGGGTCGCTATGAAACACTTAATCAGTCCACTTGATCTATCCGTTGAAGAGTTAGATTCCATTCTTTCTCTTGCTCAGGACATTATGGATGATCCTGACAAATATTCACATGTATGTGATGGAAAAAAATTAGCTACTTTATTTTATGAACCAAGCACTAGAACCCGTCTTAGTTTTGAAGCTGCAATGCTTAACTTAGGCGGTAAGGTACTTGGTTTTTCTTCTGCTGATTCGAGTTCAGCAACAAAAGGAGAAAGTGTTGCCGATACGATTCGCGTCATCTCCTCCTTTGCAGATATCTGTGCCATGCGTCATCCAAAAGAAGGTGCTCCGACAGTTGCAGCACTCCACTCCGGTATTCCCGTGATCAATGCGGGAGATGGCGGACACAACCACCCAACCCAGACACTAACAGACCTTTTAACGATCAAAACATTAACCGGACATCTTGATAACATGACAGTTGGTATGTGTGGTGACTTAAAATTCGGACGTACTGTACATTCTCTGATCAATGCTATGGTTCGTTATCCAAACGTTCGCTTTATCTTAATCTCACCGGATGAATTAAAGATTCCCGATTATTTGAGAAAAGAAGTTCTTGATGAAAAAAATATTGATTATATCGAAACTAATAATCTTGAAAAATATCTTCCTGAGCTTGATATCTTATATATGACACGAGTTCAAAAAGAGCGTTTCTTTAACGAAGAAGATTATATCCGTTTAAAAGACAGCTTTATCTTAGATGCCGAAAAAATGAAGTTGGCAAAGAAAGATATGTATGTATTACATCCACTTCCCCGTGTGAATGAAATTTCTACCGATGTCGATAATGATGAACGCGCCGTATACTTTAAACAGGTTCAGTTCGGTGTCTATGCCCGAATGGCTTTGATCATGACATTATTAAATCTGTCAGTAGATAAATGATGCCATTCTCACATCATAACCTGACACAATAGAAAAAAAATCTGATGCTTACATTTATAGCCATCAGTAAGGAGGTTGATTATGTTAAATATCAGTGGTTTAAATCAAGGTGTTGTTATTGACCACATACAGGCAGGCGGTGCAATGAAAATCTACGAATACCTGAATATGGAAAAACTTGATTGCCAGGTCGCTATCATAAAAAATGCAAAAAGCAATAAAATGGGAAGAAAAGATATTATTAAGATCGAAGGACCGATCCAGATTGACCTGAATGTACTTGGAATCTTAGATCATAATATCACGATCAATATCATTGAAAACGATAAGATTGTTCGCAAACACACATTAGAGCTTCCTGATGAAGTTACAAACATCATCCGTTGTAAGAACCCAAGATGTATCACTTCGATCGAGCAGGAGCTTCCGCATAAGTTTAAACTGACGGATCGCAAAAACCGCATTTACCGCTGTATTTACTGCGAATCCAAATTCAAAGGGAACTAAGTATATGCAATAAAAAAAGTTTGTAACAGAAATTGTAAAAAGTTCCTGATCATTCTCTCATGATTATCAGAAAAGAAACGCCTGTTCCGGCAATACCGGTTCAGGCGTTTCTTTCATTTGTTCTTCTTTTTGAATTTGTTCTTCTTTTTGAACATGGATCGTTCTTCCTATTTTTCTTAGCAAAAAACTTCTTTTACCGGTATTTCCATAAACAGCAACTGCCTATGATAAACCTACGATCACACCATCGTCTGTAACATCAATGCGCTCTGCTGCCGGATGCAACGGAAGTCCGGGCATTGTCATAACGGTTCCGGTGATCGCTACTACAAATCCGGCACCTGCATTGACATATACTTCACGGATCGTAATCTCAAAGTGTTCCGGTCTTCCAAGCTTCTTTGGATCATCGGATAATGAATATTGATTCTTTGCCATACAAATCGGTGTATTTCCATAGCCAAGCTTTTCTAAGCGGTCGATCGCCTGTCTGGCAGCCGGTGCATAATTCACTTTCGCTGCACCATAGATCTCTCTTGCGATCGTTTCGATCTTTTCGCAGATAGAAAGGTTGACATCATACAGCGGAGCAAAATGGCTTTCCTTTTCTTCGATTGTCTTTAATACTTTATTGGCAAGCTCAATTCCGCCTTCACCGCCTTTTTCCCAGACTTCCGATAAAGCGAATTCACATCCGTGCTCTTCACAGAATTCTTTTACAAAAGAAAGTTCTGCATCAGTATCTGTTACAAAACGGTTCAATGTTACGACACATGGAACGTTGAATTTAGCTACATTTTCGATATGCTTCTCTAAATTGGCAATTCCTTTTTTGAGTGCGTCAAGATTTTCTGTACCAAGATCATCTTTTGCAACACCGCCATTATATTTTAATGCGCGTACCGTAGCTACTAAAACAACGGCATCCGGTTTTAAATCAGCCATACGACATTTGATATCAAAAAATTTCTCTGCACCGAGATCGGCACCAAATCCGGCTTCTGTTACAACATAATCCGCAAGCTTTAACGCTGTTTTGGTAGCCCGCACACTATTACAGCCATGTGCAATATTTGCAAATGGTCCACCATGTACAAACGCCGGTGTGTTCTCAAGTGTCTGAACCATGTTCGGTTTGAGTGCATCTTTTAACAGCGCTGCCATCGCACCTACTGCATTTAACTGACCGGCTGTAACAGGCATTCCTTCATAATTGTATGCAACAATGATCTTAGAAAGTCTTTCTTTTAAATCTTTGATATTTTCTGCCAGACAAAGAATAGCCATGATCTCTGATGCAACAGAAATAATGAAATGATCTTCACGAACGACACCATCAACAGGTCTTCCGAGTCCGACTACAATATTTCTAAGAACACGATCATTCATATCCATACAGCGTTTCCATACGATCTGATTCGTGTCAATCTGTAATGCATTGCCCTGCTTGATATGATTGTCTAACATCGCTGCAAGCAGGTTATTTGCTGATGTGATCGCATGAAAATCTCCTGTAAAATGCAAGTTTAGCTCTTCCATCGGAACAACCTGTGCATATCCGCCACCTGCTGCTCCGCCTTTGATTCCAAAGCATGGTCCAAGAGAAGGCTCTCTTAATGCAATCGCTGCCTTCTTTCCCATTCTGCCAAAAGCTTCTCCAAGACCTACGGAAGTCGTTGTCTTTCCCTCGCCTGCAGGTGTCGGGTTGATTGCTGTAACAAGGATCAGCTTTCCGTCTTCACGATCCTTTACTTCTTCCCAAAGTTCATCTGTCAGTTTTGTTTTATATTTTCCATACATTTCAAGATCATCTTCGCTGATGCCAAGCTGTTTTGCGACATCGCGGATATGGATCATCTTTGCTTCCTGTGCAATTTCAATATCTGATTTCATTTTTATCCTACCTTCCTTTATCGTCATCTTTTGTCATATGGACTTCTTTCTCCAAGAGTGCTTCTTATCGTTTCTTAAGCATTCTCAGGTATTTCATATCTATTGTTTCTATGACAATACTTATATTCTATCGCATATCACCTATTTATGGCAACTGTTATTTTATACAAATCTTTTTATCCATCTGACATAATCTTTTACGATATCTTTTGAGGTTGTCTGGTATAACATCCTGCATCCGACCATTTCTTCAAGTTCATTAAAGATCCATCTTTCCTGTTCATCGATCAAAAAATCAATTCCAGCCATGCCAAGCGTTCTTTTTGAAAATGCTTTTACAAAAGCATTTACCCATTCTTTTTCTTCTTCGTTCATAGAATATGCAGATACTGCTCCACCCAGAGAAAAATTCGAACGGAAATCTTCTTTTCCCTGACGAAGCACAGCCTGATAGATCATATTACCAACAATATATACTCTGACATCACGACTCTTTGATGCAATTTTTTCCTGTATCAAAACATCTTTTCCCCGATATGTTTCCAACATGGCAAGCAGCTTTTGTCTGTCCTGCCCAGACTGTTTAGATAGTGCTTCTTGCAGGTTCTGTCCTTTTTGAATTGTGACCGGAAGCAATGCAACTTCACTGCCTCCATGCCCATTGACACTTTTGATCACAATTTCGGTTTCTTTTTGTGCCTCAAAAATGTTCGAACCAAATGACGGGAAGTTATCTATCCATTCTATAAGCTGATCTTTAGAAAGAAAGAAGCTTTCCGGTTTCCACTTTTGCATTTTGACTGCGTCAGGCAGATGATCTTCTAAAAAGTGTAATGTCTTTGCCTTGTGATTTCCAATCTCCGTGATCAGACTGTCATGAAAAACGACAATATTTTTATGTTCATACCATTGACTGACTTTTGTATCTCTGGTCCGGTTCAATACAAAGTCCGGCAATGGCATTTTAGAATATTCTTCTTTTGCGACAAAAGAAAAAGCAATGTTCTCTAACTCTCCTGCCTTTTGAAACATCTGAATAAATCTTTCATTCTTCTTTGCTTCCCATGCTTCATAGATCAAATATCCCTGCTTCACTGCTTTTTCTCCTTTGCTCTCTTTTGTCTGTTCTGTCAATATAAAGGCCCTTCATCATCTGTCACCCGGATTTTAACGTTATTGCATTGCAAAAGGCTAATGTTCATTTTTGACCAGTGCATCTTTTATATAATGCATAATATGATCCGCTACATTGACATTTGTACATTGAAAGATATTTTTAAAATGTGCATTCGAATTAACTTCACATACCACATTTGCTCCATGCTTTGTACCATTTGCAAATAACAGATCAACACCGGCAAAATCAAGTCCCAGCGCTTTTGTAGTCCGAACGGCTAATTCACATTCTGCTTGGGATGGTGTATAACATTTCATGCTTCCGCCATTTGTAATATTGGCACGAAAATCTCCATTTTCGGAATAGCGGTACATCGAAGCCACAACCTTGCCGCCAACGACCTGAATGCGTACATCTTTTCCTGTACTCTTTTGTATCATTTGCTGATAAAGAAATGGTTTACCGCCTAATTTTTTCGTATATCTTATCAGATCTTCTTTGTCTCTTGCAATATAAACCTGCATTCCAAACGAACCGAAACATTCTTTGATGATCATTGGAAATTCCAGTGTTTCAATGACTTTGTCTAAGAAATCCAGTTTGTTATAACCAATATTTGCATATGTCATCGGAGCAGCGATCGTCGGGATCAATGGAATCCTTTCTGAATCATTTTGCGTCATATTCCATTCCCACAGAATGCGATATGTCTCCATTTTATTATCACATGCTGCAATCGCTTCGATCGAGTTAAACATTGGTACCTTTTTTTTCTTACAAATATCCTGTAATAGTTTTCCATATGAAACATCTTTATCCCAGAAAAGCACAAAATCCACTTCTGATACGACCTTTTCTAATTCTTTCGGAACAAACATTTCTCCTTTGCCCGGTATCAGGCAGAGCAGATCTGTATTTTCAAGAAGCGACAGGGCAATATCATATTGCTCTGCCGCTTCTTTTAACCATTCATAATGTTCCACAAACTTGTCAGTTCTTAAAAATGCATTTGTTACTAAAACACCGTGAAACATCTATATTTCCTCCATTGTTGCAACATTTTCTTCTGTGTCGATAATCGCAGATTCTATAATCTCCTGCTCCTGTGCTATACTGCTGCTATCGACAGTTTCTATTTCTTCGCCATGAAGCATTGCCTCAAACTCTTCCATTGTCATTAGCACTTTTCTTGGCTTTGTACCAACTGCAGGACCGACAACGCCTGCCTTATGAAGCTGATCAATAATTCTGCCGGCGCGGTTAAAACCAATTGAAAATCTCCTTTGAAGCTGTCCTGCTGCTGCTCTGTCCGATTCGATCACAAATCTTCCTGCATCTTCAAAATATTCATCATTTTCCGGTGCCGCTTTCTTCTCTGCCGGCTCTGTCTCCGGTTCTTCGACAATCTCTGTTACAGAATGATCGTATTCCGGAGTTGCGTTATTTTCGCGCAAAAAATCTACCACGTCGCTGACTTCTTTATCCGATACAAATGCACCCTGTACACGGATCGGTTCCGAATATCCTGTTGGGAAAAAGAGCATATCTCCCTTTCCGAGCAGTTTTTCTGCTCCACCACGATCTAAGATTGTTCTCGAATCAATTGCAGAAGATACGGAAAATGCAATTCTTGACGGAATATTTGCTTTGATCACACCGGTAATGACATTGACAGACGGGCGCTGTGTCGCAAGCACGAGATGGATTCCGGCTGCTCTGGCAAGCTGTGCTAAACGGCATACGGCATCTTCTACGTCTTTTGATGCAACCATCATCAGGTCTGCAAACTCATCAACGATAACGACCAGATATGGCATTTTTGAATATCCTGCCGCCTGTGCATCTTCCATTTTCTTAATCTTTTCATTGTAGCCTGCAATATTTCTTACACCAAGTTCTTTGAACTTATTATAACGGTCTCCCATCTCACGTACTGCCCAGTTTAATGCAGCAGCCGCTTCTTTCGGATCTGTCACAACCGGACAGAACAGATGCGGAATTCCATTATAAACACTTAATTCTACTACTTTCGGATCAATCATGATCAATTTTACATCTCTTGGATCCGCCTTATATAAAATACTCATGATCAATGTATTGATACAAACCGACTTACCGGAACCGGTTGCTCCGGCAATCAATAAATGAGGCATCTTGCCAACATCAGCCATAATCAGTTTTCCTGCTATGTCTTTTCCGACTGCAAAAGTAAGATCGGACTTAGAAGATGCAAACGTATCTCCTTCTAACAGCTCTCGAAAAGCTACAGGACTTGCTGTCGGGTTTGGTACTTCAATACCCACCGCTGCTTTTCCCGGAATCGGTGCTTCAATACGGACACTGGTTGCTGCCATACTTAACTTGATATCATCGGCTAAGTTTGTGATCTTATTGACACGTACTCCCTGCTCCGGTAAAAGTTCGTATCTTGTAACGGTAGGACCACAGATCACCGCACCCATTTTTACATTGACATTAAAGCTCTTTAATGTATCCTGAAGCTTTTGTGCGGTTAACCGCAATTCACTATCACTAACCGCATTGCCTGCATTCTTCGGAAGCGAAAGCAGATCAAGCGGCGGAAACTGATATGGTTTTTCATCTACAGGTGCTACTTTACTTTCATTTAAAGCGTTGAAAGTATCTGATGCCGACACATAATCATCCCCGCCAAATTTGCCATGTCCTTTGACCGTTCTGGTATGATCTCTGTCTTTTGCCATTGCCTGTGCCATCGCAACTGCTCCGGCGCTGATCGCTGTTTCTTTTGGAATTGTGTCAGATGCCTGTACAGTCTTTGCCTGCTCCTGATTCGTTGCATTCTTTTCAAAATCAGACTGCTTCTTGAAAAGATGATCTGCGTCTTTCTCTAAACCGGTATGCTCTCCAAAGACATCATCTGTATCTTTTTCAGAACCGGTATGCTTTTCAAAGACTTCATCTGTATCTTTTTCTGAACCGGTATGCTCTCCAAAGACATCATCTGTATCTTTCTCTGAACCGGTATGCTCTCCAAAGACATCATCTGTATCTTTTTCAGAACCGATATGCTCTCCAAAGACATCATCTGTATCTTTCTCAAAACCGATATAATTTTCAAAGACATCATTTACATTTTTTTCAGAACCGGTCTGCTTTTCGAAAGAATTTTCAATGTTTCCTTTGATAGCAGACTGTCCTTTAGGATCCTTACCGCTATTCTCTTCTGCATAGTGCAACTTAGCTAAGATATCGGCTGCACTTTCTTCTAAACATTCCGACTCACAGGAATGATCTTTAAAATATTCTTCCGGTCCTGCTGCATCTTTTGGTACCGGCTTTTTGGTTTTCTTATGCTCTCCAAATTTTTGACGCATCTCATTGCGATAGATCGGAATCGAAAGCGTTTCTTCTGCCTGCATCACTGCCGGTTCTTTTGTTGCTGTTTCCTGCATCACCGCCGGTTCTTTTGTTGCTGTTTCCTGCATCGCAACCGGTTCTTTTATCGCTGCCTCCCGCTTCTTGCTCTTTTGTGCCGCTTTTTTATTGGCAGTCCATGCTGACTGTTCTTGCAAGGACTGTTCTCTTTGTTCCTCAATAGATTCCTGTACTGCTTTTTCCATCTGGTCCAGACGTTCATTGATCTTTTTCAGGTCAAAGCTTAGTACACGCTCTTCTTCCTTCTCTTCTCTTGTCTTTGGCAATGGATACTTAGATGTCACATGCTCTTTAAATACTTCCCTTGAATTTTCTTTTCCTTTGTTTTGGAAAACACGATAGGACGGTTCATTATACTTTTCCTCTTTGCTAATCTGATCATATACTTCCTGCATTTCTTCGCGATAGGCATTTCGTTTTCGAAGCATCCGCATCATTTCCATGCCATAGAATATGTAAATGCAAAGGACCAACAAAGCCAGTAGGATAAATACAGCACCGATCTTTCCGATCAGACCGGAAAATATTGTGCCAACCGCTCTTCCGATCAAACCGGCGTTCCCTTTTCCCTTTTCCATCACATCCTTGCATGTCCGAAACATACAGTCTGCATAAGCAGGGTGCATCACATGATTCGTTGTATAATATTCTGTAATGATCTGTTGCTGAAACAATAGATCACATAACCCAAGCACCGATAGGACAATTCCCATAAAACCAATGATCTTTCTCCATACCATTTTATTGCCACGGTTGACCAGATAAACGGTACTGCCCAAAATAGCAACAACAGGAACCAGCCATGCAAACCAGCCAAAAAAGCCAAAGAAGAGTCCGCCTACAACCGTTCCTGCTTTTCCTGCAAATCCCAAAAAACATAGGTATAGGAAAAAAGACAAAATAGCGATGACCAAAACGGTTACGCCCAATTCAAAGGCAAGCTTGTCTTTATATTCATTGATCTCTTCGATGGAACGTCTCCGTCCTGTTGCACTCTTTCTGCCTGTCTGTGTATTTTTCTTTTCCGTTGTATTTCTTCTTGTAGTTGTTCTTTTTGCTGTTCCTCTTTTTGTACGACTATTTGCGGTACTATGTTTTCGGCTCCCGCTTTGCGATTTCTTTGTTGCAGCCATACTAACCCTCACTTTTTCTTATATATTAACTAAAAAAATAATATCCGATAGTGAACATTCCCATGATCACACAATAAACAGAAAATCCGATATATTTTTTATTACGTACCATACGCATCATCAGACAGATTGACAAATAACCCACAATGGCAGCGATCACGGTCGCAATACCACAGGATACCATATCTGCACTGTTCAGATGCAATGACTTAAAATCCTTCAATTCTAAGACAACCGCTCCTAAAACTGCAGGAATGGACATGATAAAAGAATACTTTACAGCAAACTTCTTATCAAATCCACACAGCAGACAAGCAGTGATCGTTGTTCCGGATCTTGAGATACCGGGCATCGTAGCAAGTCCCTGTGCCGTACCGATCGCGCAGGCCTCTACATATCCTGCTTCTTTTGGCTTTTTTGTACCAACTTCCGCATGATCGGCAATCCATAAAAAAGCTGCGGTGATCAATAGACAGATACCCGGTACTAAGATCATTGTATTTGCAGCTTCAATCGTATCTGATAGCAGCACGCCGATGATTCCGGTCGGAATCGTCGATACGATCACCAACATCACAAATTTGCGATAAGAAGTGCGGATCACATGATGATACTTAAGGTCCTGTCCCATTCTTCGAAAAATAAAGATCAAAGCATTTCTAAAAACATCTCCTATAATATGAAATCCTTCTACGATCATCCGACGGATATCCGCCCAAAATGCCACAAAAATAGCAAGAAGTGTTCCTAAATGCAGCATAACATCAAAAAAAACACCGCCATTATCTAAATCTACTTTCAATATTTCTTTTACGATCACTAAATGACCTGAACTGCTTATTGGAAGAAATTCCGCAGCCCCCTGAATAATTCCTAATAGAATAGCTTTCCAAATCGGCATAATTTTCATCCTTTCCCGTACAACTAACGATTACGCATTTTATTATTATACCGATATTTGTTCGGAAATGCAAACAAATGTCCGCTATCTTCTCGGTCTGCCTTTCTGTTATCTGCTATCTTCTATCTGTTGTCTGCCTGCTTTTCCCTCTGACTGATCTGTTCTTTTAACTGCTCCAGTGCATCTTTAATACCGCCTACACGCTGGAACAATCCGGCATCGACGGCTTCCTGTCCGACAAAGATCGTACCAAGATCGCGGCTTAAAATCCCCGGTTTGACCATCCATTCCTGAATCTTTTGCTGTGAAACGCCTGTATGGGAGGAAATAAAACCGGTTATTCTCTCCTGGATCAATTGAAAATACTCATAGGTCTGCGGTGCACCAAGTATCGGTCCGTTCATACGCACCGGGTGAATGATCACCGTTGCACTTGGTGCGATCACTGTCTGATCGGCTGCTACCGAAAGCGGTAGTCCGATCGAATGACTGTCTCCTATGACCAAAGCAATGGTCGGCTTTGACAAAGAAGCAATAAAATCTGCCATGGCAAGTCCGCACGATACATCTCCACCTACGGTATTGATAAGGAAAAGAATTCCTTCTACTTCTTCCTGATTCTCTGCTTTTGTAAGCAACGGTAACACATGTTCATATTGTGTTGTCTTAGTCTGCTGTTGTGCACTTTCGTGTCCTTCGATCTCGCCAATGATCGAAAACATCCAGATCACCTTACTTTCTCCAACACCTTTTAAGATTGTAAGTCCGTATTCTTTCATATCTTCATCCATAAATTACCTGCCTTTCCGGTCAAGAGCACACATATATCTGTCCTGATTTGCAACCTGATAATAAAAAAAGAAGAAACTACATATCTGATAAGATATGCTATTTCTTCTTTTTTTATTCTTTGTTATTTTTCTGATCATTCCGAAAAAATAGGATGCAAGCGTTTGACTAACATACTTGCGATCAGACCGATCACAACTCCGGCAATCACTCCGGATACCAGTAAAACCGGCAGATAGTAGATGATCTTTTCGGTTTGCAAAACGATCATCGCAACAATGATCTGACCAATATTATGACTGACACCACCTGCTACGCTGACACCACAAGTTGAAAAACGTACACTTCTTTTTAGCAAAACCATCACAATCAGACTTAACAATCCACCTGCCAGACTATACAAAAGTGAATACAGATTTCCAAATGTCAAACCAACCAAAAGAATTCGCACAAAAGAGATTCCTATCGTTTCTTTCATCGAACTTTCATATAAGCATAATACAACGACAATATTCGAAAAACCTGCCTTGACTCCCGGAACACCAAGGTTTAATGGAAGTACAGATTCTATATAGCTGAGAACAAAAGCAACTGCCACAAGCATAGCAATCCTTGCTATCTGTTTTGTATGCATCTGCAAGATCCTCCATTTTCTGTTAATGTACTCTCAAAATCTTCTAAACGAGAAATTCCGATTGCTCTAAGTTTTCTCAGTTACACCTTCTTGCCCTTCGGACAAGAAGTGTCCCTCGCTCAAAGAGCTCGGTCAATTTCGATTTATCAAACTCATTTTATACTCCATCTTCTCGCCAAACTCGGTCAATTCCGAGCATCAATATCTATGCATTAAAGTAATTTGCACACAGATAATCTGATATGTAAAATAATACGAATTTATCATCTACTGTATGATAAAAAACAACACGCATCTTATTGTCCTTATGTACAAGAAGCTGATCATTAATAATCTGTGGTTCTCCAAAAATCTCTGTCAGCTTTAACAAAATATCATTGACCTTGCTTGGAACCAACAAAAAAGCACCGAGATTTACAAATCCCTTAAAGAAATAATAATAAATACTGCTAACACCACTATCTTTGCTTGTCTGTCCAAACAGCAGACTCTTTGTTTCATTTTCAAAAGATAAGATCATTGGTTTTTTCTCTAAGAATTGTGCATTATTAAATGTCTCGCCCCAGTCAAAATGCATAAAACCGCTACGGCAATTAAAGTCAACCTCCATTGCCCCTCTGCTTGGAATCGGATATTCTACTGAAATATATTTACTGTATTTTTCATAAAAATCACAGGCGATCCGAACGGATTTATCGGTATTAACATCTACTTTTTCTACAACCTTCTTACCACTGACAGGCGGAATCCATCCCGGAGGACACATATGTTCAATGAAAACATCTGCGATGTCGGAATCAAACTCTGTACCACGTCCAAGATAAATAATATTTAATGCTTTTTCAATCTCCCATGCCTCTTTATAGCGACGTTTGCTTGTCAATGCATCAAATACATCGGCAATCTTGATGATCTTTGCAAATAATGACAGTTGATCTCCTTTTAAACCATCCGGGTATCCTTTTCCATCAATTCGTTCATGATGATGACGTACACCATCAATAATCTCTTTGCTGATACCAACCTCAGATAACATTTCTGATCCACGGATCGTATGGAATTTCATCTGTTCAAAATCATTCTGCGTATACACACTTGGTTTGTTCAACACATAATCCGATACACCGATCTTACCAATATCATGTAATAACGCCGTAAATTCCAGATCGTACTGTTCACTTTTTGAAAGCTTTAACCAGATACCGATATCTTTTGATATACTTGCAACTCGCTGCGAATGTCCTGCTGTGACAGGATCTTTTGCATCAATTACAGAAATCATCAAAGATAACATAGAGAAATACATTCTCTGATGCTCTCCTCTTTCATGCTGTGCTTTAAAATAAATATACATAGAAAACAACATCAACGAAATGTATGATGCATTCTGTGTCTTTAACTTTCTTTTCAGGCCAATTGCCGTATAGGTAATCTTTTCTGACTCCAGATCAAATACAGGCAATGGCACAAAAGCAATATAATTGATCCCCTGAAACAGATTGGAACGTACCTGTACAACAGAAGATGTAACTGCCGTACTATTCCAGAATTCCGTTTCAACAAACTTTTTATTGCGATGGTTCTCTGCTGCCAGTTCTTTTAACATAAATGAATTCTTGTCCATAACAGGAAGCAGCAAAGAAGCAGAAAGATCCTGTTCAATCTCACTTCTGTTCTTCATCAGATACTCCGAATAAGATACCGAATGATCAATATTAATGATTGCATCCGAGAAACGGATGACTGCATCAATCGGCAGATTCTTCATATTCAGTCTCGCAAAAAGCTGTTTGAATACACATAATACTATAAATGTACCGCTGATAAATATTATAAATCCTACGATCGGCACATAATAAATGCCCTTATCATACAGCAATATATTAGCAAGAACGATCAGTACGATCTCTGCAACATAAACAATTGCCCCCGCCCACACAGGCAGGAACAAAAGTACAACTCCAAGTAACAATCCGGCAAAAAAGATCACTAAAATCTTTTGTAATATTGAAAAGGATGGTATGCTGACCTCATTTTCAATCGTACCTAAGACATCAATATAATAATCTGCAAGATCCTGCGTTTCCCCTTCACCATTTGTTACTGTAACAGATGTGTCGTTACTGTTATCCTGAATAAAGAAAACTGCCCCCGCATATTGATCCGGGTTATGAAAGTGTATTGCTTTTTGATAAAACTCCTGAAAATCCAGATACTTTACGTTATATTTTGCTGTTTTATGTACGGTAACCATACCATTTTCTGATGTATAAAGTGTATACGATCCACCGGTCTTTTTCTTAACTGTCAGTCTTTGTTTTGCACTATCATATCTTACTTTTTCTCCATGCATTGTCATCATATAATATGGAAGATAATTCTTAGCATATTTTGCTTTTGCAATAACCGAAAACTTCTTCAAATTTCCGGTTGGAGCATCCATATAATCAATCTGACCACATCGGTCATCTTCATGATAATATCCAAGATTTTCATTATTATAACGCCAAAATACATTCTTTGCATTACGGAATGTTGATAAAAAGGTTCTTTCTGTAGATGGCTGCTTTAAAAGATCCGTTCCTAAAATAAATATACCATCTGCTTTTATAAGACCTTCCGAAACAAGATAACGAAGTCCGTTTTGATATTCTGTATTGATCTTTTCTTTTTCTGCAGTTGTCAGATCATCATCCTGGCTGGTATCTATTGTTAAAACATATACTTCCTGTTTTAATCCAAGGCTTTCTTCCTGTCCGATATATCTTGAATGTACAAAATCTTCCAGATCAATTCCAAGTGAATGGAACAGTAAAATTCCACCTATGCTAAAAAGCATACAGACCGCCAATACGATCAAAAGTCTCAACTCTATTTTACGAACTTTCTTCATTTTGTTTATCTTCTCCTTCTATTCCCACTCAAACTGCCGAAAAAAGTTTTCTTCCGGGCGAATTTAAGAACCTTCAGCCAGAAAAAAGACAGCCCACTTATTATAATAGCATGGACTGCCTTTTGTGAAAAGCTTTTCTTTATTGAAATTATATAAAAACTCTATAAATTATACCTTTTCAAAACTATACTTCCGCATTATTGTGCATCTTTGATGCTAAAGCTCATTCTTCCCATCTTATCTTTGCCTAAGCATACTACTTTGACATGATCCCCTAATGTAAGAACATCTTCTACATGGTTAATGCGCTCTTTTGCAATCTTAGAGATATGAACCATACCTTCCTTGCCCGGTGCAAACTCGATAAATGCACCAAACTCTTTGATATTGATAACATCACCTTCTAAAATCTGACCTTCATAGAAATCTGTTGTAATGATCTCGATCAGACGTTTTGCTTCTGCCATCTTTTCTTTATCCTCACCACAGATTGATACGGCACCTTCATCAGAGATATCAATCTTAACACCGGTACGCTCAATCAATGTGTTGATCGTCTTACCACGCTGTCCTACTACATCACCGATTTTCTGTGGATCGATCTGCATCTGGATGATCTTTGGTGCATATTTGCCAACTTCTTTTCTTGGCTCTGCGATTGTTGGAAGGATTGTATTCTCTAAGATATACATTCTTGCTTCTCTGGTACGCTTGATCGCTTCTTCTACAATCGGGCGTGTCAGACCATGGATCTTAATATCCATCTGGATTGCTGTAATACCATCTTTTGTGCCGGCAACCTTAAAGTCCATATCCCCAAAGAAGTCTTCCAATCCCTGAATATCGGTAAGAACAATATAATCATCATCTGTGTCACCTGTTACAAGACCACATGAAATACCGGCAACCGGCTTCTTGATCGGTACACCTGCCGCCATCAATGACATAGTAGACGCACAGATACTTGCCTGTGAAGTAGAACCATTTGATTCAAATGTCTCAGAAACCAGGCGCATTGCATATGGAAACTCTTCTTCGGAAGGTAATACAGGGACAAGTGCCTTCTCCGCTAAAGCACCATGACCGATTTCACGACGTCCCGGTCCACGGCTAGGCTTTGTCTCACCTACAGAGTATGAAGGGAAGTTATACTGATGCATATAACGCTTACTTGTTACATTAGGATCTAATCCATCAATCTTTTGTCTTTCTGACAATGGAGCTAATGTTGTGATCGTACAGATCTGTGTCTGTCCACGCGTAAACATAGCAGAACCATGTACTCTCGGAATAATATCCACTTCACCGGCTAACGGACGGATCTGTGTGATTTCTCTGCCATCAGGGCGCTTGTGATCTTTTAAGATCATCTTACGAACTGTCTTTTTCTGATACTGGTATACTGCTTCATCCAATACAGCAAGCCATTCTTCCTTATCTGCAAATGCTTCTGCAAGCTTTTCTGTGACATTACGTACATTTTCTTCTCTGGTCTGCTTATCATCTGAGAAAACTGCTACTTCCATTTCTGCCGGAGGCACGATCTCCTTGATCGCCGCAAACATCTCTTCCGGTATTGCACAGCTTGTATATGCATGTTTTGGCTTACCAATCTCATCTACCATCTTGTTGATAAATGCAATGATTTCCTGATTGACTTCGTGACACATATAGATTGCTTCGATCATCTTGTCTTCCGGAATCTCATTGGCTCCGGCTTCAATCATAATTACTTTCTCACTTGTAGAAGCAACGGTAAGGTTTAAGTCACCGTTATCCCACTGTTCCTGACTTGGATTGACAATGAATTTTCCATCGATCATACCAAGCTGTGTAGTTGCACAAGGACCTGCAAATGGGATATCAGAAATACTTGTTGCAATCGCAGAGCCCAGCATAGCCACTAACTCCGGTCTGCATTCCGTATCAACAGATAACACAAGGTTATTTAATGTACAGTCATTTCTGTAATCCTTAGGAAACAAAGGGCGCATCGGACGGTCAATAACACGGGCTGTCAACACAGAGTTTTCTGAAGCTTTTCCCTCTCTCTTATTAAATCCGCCCGGAATTTTTCCAACCGAGTACATTTTTTCTTCAAATTCTACCGAAAGTGGGAAGAAATCAATTCCCTCTCTTGGTTTTTCAGAAGCTGTTGCGGTACAAAGTACCGTAGTATCACCATAGTGCATTAATGCAGCACCATTAGCCTGCTTTGCTACTCTTCCTACATCAACAGTAAGTGTTCTGCCTGCAAGCTCCATGGAATATGATTTGTATGCCATGTAAAATCTCCTTTCCGGGTTATCCCCTGACGACTAGCGTCTTATCTTCATTGAAAAAGTGCAGACAGAATCCGAAACAACTGAAAAACTCACCATGCTGATGAGCATTTCAGAAGTCTCGGCAATGGCCTGCACACTAATAATAAATATACCACGAACCCCCATGATATGCAAGAAGTTCGTGGTATCAGCCGCTTATATGTTAAAAAATATGATACTTGTCTTCAAACTCATTCGTTGGAATTGGTTTTGAAAAATAATACCCCTGAAAAATACCACAGCCCATATTACTTAGCATCGCAAGCTGTTTTTCCATCTCAACGCCTTCCGTTATCACGTCCATTCCAAGCTTGCCGGCAAGTACAATGATACTTTCTAAGATATCCATTCCTTTTGCTTCATTTTCGGATGCACGTAAAAATCCCATATCAATCTTTAATACATCTGCACTGATATCTTTTAACATATTCAACGAAGAATATCCACTTCCAAAATCGTCTATCTCAATCTTAAATCCATATTCCTGAAGCTGTTTTAAAATCTCCATATTTTTATCAAAGTCAGACATTAATGCTGTCTCCGTAATCTCAAGATTCAGACGATCCGGACGGATATCATACTTTTCTATGAGTCCTGTAAATATCTCATAAATATCTACAAAATAAAAATCCTTCGTAGAAATATTAACCGATATATGATATTGCTCTGCTCCCTTGTCCTTCCATTCTTTTAACTTTTGTGCAGCGCTTTCCCATATATATCGATCCAGTTTATAGATCAGTCCTGCTTTTTCCAAAACATCAATAAACATCGCCGGTGAAAGCAGTCCTCTTTGTGCATGCTGCCAGCGTACTAAAGCTTCTGCACCATACAGTTCACCTTTCGCATTGACCTGAGGTTGTAAAAACATCACAAATTCTTTGCGATTTAATGCACCTTCAAACTCACCGATGATTCTTCTTTCTTCGATTGATCGGTCAAAGAGATTCTTGCTATAAAAAGCAATATCACTATGATAATCGTTCTCAATCGTTGTGCTTGCAAGATTTGCTTTATCACACATAATGCTGATTGGTTCTTCAATATTTATGATATCATATACCCCCACAAAGATATGCATACGGAACGCACTGTTTTGTGTTTCCTCCTGTAATTTAAAAATCACTTCATGAACTACATTTTCTCTGAGATCCTTTCGTGGAATACACATTGCAAAACGGTCATTTTGCATTCTCGCTAATAAGGTTCCTTTTGGAGTATACTCACGCATGAGTTCTGCCTGACGAAGCAGAACAGTATCTCCTTTTTCCATTCCAAACAATTCATTGACAAACTTAAAATCTTTAATATTACTGCAAACCAGACAATATTTTTTATCCGGATTCTGATGGAGCAGCTCATAAACATCCTGATAAAATTGTTCTTTGTTTAACAAGCCCGTCATACTGTCATGAGAAGCGCGATATTTCTCATACTCTAAAGACGCAATTTCTTCCGTCCTGTCATTAAATATAAAACAATCACAAATCCAGTTTTGCTTATCGTCATAAATTCTTTTATATGTAACTTCATATGTTTTTTCTGCTTCTTCCTTTTTGACAGAAAAACGGAATTGCATGGCATCCTTTACCTGATCCGTCGTATGCAGCCATTTATGATATTTTTGTTCTAAAATTTCTACATTGCCGTCTGTATCATATAATTTCTGAATCAATTCATTTGTATAAATACACTTTCCACTGTTATCAAAGCAAACAATTCCATTGTTCATGTCTTTAATCACCAAAGACATGGTATTTTCAATCAACATATTTGGTACATATTCCAATGTAAAATAATAAATCAGGATTGACATACATCCAAATGCAAGCATAGATATATTATAAAGAAAATGAGAATACATTGAGCTCAGATCCAAAATAAATCCCACAAAAATCACTATAAATACAACTTCATAACGAAAACGATAAAATTTAGAGGAACGCAAGATCATAATTAAGTAAGACAAAATAACCATTATCATAAAAAGATAATTGACTATAAAATGCAAATCAAACAAATAATAATTATGTACAATGCGCATCGCTCTTTCTGCATTATCGACATATTGATATTCAAAAATGTGATGAGTCCATGTATTAGCAAATAACGATACAGAGTCAATCATTGCATAAACATATGTTATATACTTAATAGCACGTATCCCTTTAAACAAACCGGTATAGTATTCCGTATAAAGCATCAGTAGAATCAGAAGCCAGTCAAAACAGATAAATGTGATACCCTTGGAAAAATTCTTAATTGCTAACTGCGGTACATAAGTATAGATTGCAAAAAAGATGCTGCAAATAAAAGAAAGTCCACTATAATAATATACGATACGTCCTGCTTTTTTCGACGCTGTTCTTGCTCTCCATGTGCAAAATCCCAAAAGAAACATTTCTGCATATAAGATAATACCAAATATAATATCCATATATCTTCCCTCCGTGAATTCTTTCTTTTCATCCATTTAATATTATAACTTTATTTTATAAGGAAAACAATATGATTTTCATCGGATTATTACCTTTCTTCACTCTTACAAGAAAAATCGCCATGCATAGCATGACGATCTCTGTTAAGATATCATATAAAATTATTTTCTTAAACCTAACTTCTCGATCAACTGACGATAAGCATCAAGATCTTTCTTCTGTAAGTAAGCTAAAAGGTTACGACGCTGACCTACCATTTTAAGAAGACCACGTCTTGAATGATGATCTTTGTGGTTTTCTTTTAAATGCTCTGTTAATTCTGCAATACGAGCTGTTAGGATAGCAATCTGTACTTCCGGAGAACCTGTATCTCCTTCTGAACGTCCGTACTCTTTCATAATTGCTGCTTTCTTTTCTTTACTGATCATAGTAAAATCCTCCTATATTTTCTTTTCGTCCGCCGGTTACTAAGAAATGGTTGGAGTTTCCAATACCTGAGTAACGGCATAACAACTTGTTTACTATACCATATCTTTTATCTGCTGTAAAGTAGTTTTTTTGCTATTCTTTTTGTTTTCTGCTGCCTTTGCTTTAGTTGCCAAAAAAACTGTTACCGGAATTTCCATTGTTTCCATAGCTATTGCTACCGGAATTACCGTTTGAGTCATTATTTCTATTGCCAAAGCTATTGCTGTTTCCTGAATTGCTGTCAGAGCTGTTGCTGTTCTCACTGTCTGAACTGCTGTTAGAACCGCTCTCTGATTTCTTTCCTAATGTGATCGTTAATGTCTTTTCTTTATATTCACCATTGTCAGAACGTTTTACAACAATCTTTACCTTTGTGCCTGCTTTTGTATTGGACAGCTTTTCCTGCAGACCTGTCATGGAAGTAATCTCTTTTCCGGCAAATTTTACGATGATATCACCTTTTTTCATACCGCCATTCTGAGCCGGTGAATCAGAGGATACTTCACTGACATATACGCCCTGTGGCATATTATAATATTTTGCATATTCTTCGCTGACATCGGTACCTTTGATTCCAAGATATCCCTGCTCATCTTCTGATACGGCTTCTGATTTGATAATATCATTGATGATCGGTACTGCGGTAGAGATCGGAATTGCAAATCCCATCCCTTCGACTTCTTCATCTGCATACTTTGCTGAGTTAATGCCGATCACGGCACCGGAAGCATCGACTAAAGCACCACCACTGTTGCCCGGATTGATCGCTGCATCTGTCTGAAGAAGTTTCATCGTAACATCTTCTGCTGAAACTTCACGTTCTTTGGCACTGATATACCCGACTGTTACGGAAGTTCCATATCCTAATGCATTACCGACCGCGATTGCCTGATTACCAACCTTGACATCATCTGAATTTCCAAGTGTTGCTACTTTAATATTCTTTAATGTCTTGCTTGAGAGCTTTTTCATTGGTATTTCAACCACGGCAAGATCGGAATCGGAATCGGTTCCTTTAACAGTTGCATCATAAACGCTTTCATCATTAAACTTAACGGAAACCTTTGTTGCATCACTTACTACATGATTATTCGTTGCAATATATAAATACTTGCTGTCCTGTGCTACGATAATACCGGAACCACTGCCTGTAGCATCCTGTGAGTAAGTTCTTCCAAACACATCACTTGATGTTTCTGTTACGGTTACATCAATCGCAACGATTGATGGCAGCACATTGTTTGCCACGGTAGAAACGCCGCTGTCTGATGTTGTATTTTTTGTTGAAGTAGAAGACAATGTCGTTGCTGAAATATTCTGTGTCGATGCTGTTGCACTCGATTCTGCTGCAATATTATTTTTGTAAATATGATTTGCTCCTTCAAATGTCATGCCACCTACTAATCCAAATACTGCCGCATATGTTGTTGCTTTTAAAAATGTTTTCTTTATCATATATAACACATCCTTTCAAAATCTATCATCTGTTCTCTCTTTGTATCTTACAATGACTATCTTACAATCAGCTTATGAATAAGATGTGTTGTAAATGTGATGATTATGTGTCCTGCATAATAGTTTCGCATTCCGTTACGATACAGTCTGCAGTCTGGTCATGTTCCTGTACTGTGATCTTAGAAAAAACCTGCTTATAATAAGCGAATGCCACTTTATATAAGCTGTTTTTCTGACTTGCTATATAACGGTCATAAAAACCACCGCCATAACCGATCCTGTGTCCCATCCTGTCAAATGCAAGTCCCGGCATGACCATAATACCGGAGATGCCATGAACGGGTAAAAGTGTACCTATCGGTTCTAAGATATCCCTGTATCCCTTTTTCAGATCCTGCATCGAGGTGATCTCATAAAAGTCCATCTCTCTTCCGTTTACTTTTGGAACATAAACGTGCCTGCCTTCTTTCCAGAGCATTTTGATCAAAGAAATGGTATCAATCTCGGTTCCAAACGAAGTATACACAAAAAAATGCTGTGCATTTTGTACTCGTTCTATTTCAAAAAAATGTGCCAAAATCGCCTGATCCATCTGCTTTTTTTTCTCTGTTTTTAAACCGGCCCGATAGGCTTTCATCTGCTTTCGGATTTCTTTTTTATTTTCCATATTTTTTTCTGTGTTCCTCTCCTAAATCCACTTTCTTTCCGTCAGGATGAACAACAACTACATTATTTAACTGGCTCGTAATATTATTTCGGATCGATGCTAAATATTCTCCGCGAAGTTCCTGCTGTTCTTTCTTTTCAGCCGCAGTCAGTCCTTCTGCCTTTGATTTGTGATATAACTCATTGATCCTTGCTACTTTCTTATCATCCATATTTGTTTTCCTCTCATTTCTTATACTTATTTTATATCATGAATTTTGCTTCAATACCGCAAGCCGGCTCTATAACATTTTCTGCTTTATAATAATAACATCTGTGCCACACGGATGCCATCCATCGCAGCCGATGTGATCCCGCCTGCATATCCGGCACCTTCTCCGCAAGGATATAACCCCTGTATATTCGACTCTAATGCTTCATCACGCACCATACGCACCGGAGAAGATGTTCTGCTTTCTACACCTGATAAAATCGCATCCTCTCTTCCATATCCTTTGATCCTGCGGTCAAATGCCTGTATCCCCTCTGCAATTGCGTCACCGATAACAACCGGCAAGATTGCACGCACATTTGCAAAATCATAACCGCCTTTCATCTGCGGCATAAAACTTCCGAAACCTGTACTGCACCGATTAGCCAGAAAATCACCAAACAACTGTACCGGTATCTTTCCGTTAGACGCTTCATAGGCTGCTTTTTCGAGTTTACGCTGAAAAGCAACTCCTGCCAGAACATCCGCTGAGCCAAAATCACTTGGATCAACGGTGACTACGATCGCACTGTTTGCATTCGCACTATCCCTTCCCGAATAACTCATTCCATTGACAGCTAACATGCCTTCTTCTGAGGATGCATTGACAACATATCCGCCCGGACACATACAAAAAGAATAGACACCTCTTTTTTGTGCTGTCTGGTGTGTTACTTTGTACTCTGCTGTCGGAAGCTTGGTATACCATTCCCCATATTGCGACCGGCCGATCATTTCCTGCGGATGTTCTATGCGGACACCTACGGCAAATGCTTTTTGCTCCATCTTTATCCCGCTTTCCTTTAGCATCGAAAACGTATCTCTCGCACTATGTCCGATTGCAAGGATCAGCGCATCACACAAAAAATTCTTTTTCTGACCGTCAATCGTTGCCATTACTTCCTGCACCTTGCCATCTTTTATGATAATGTGTTCCATTTTTGCGCCAAAATAAATCGTGCCGCCAAGAGACAGTACCTCTTCTCTGATATTTTTAACGACTTTTTTTAAGACATCGGTTCCGATATGCGGTTTTTGCAAATATAAGATTTCTTCCGGTGCACCAAATTCCACAAAGGTGCGAAGTACCTGTTTGTTTCTTCCGGATGGATCTTTTACCAAAGTATTGAGCTTTCCATCCGAAAAAGTACCGGCACCGCCCTCGCCAAATTGTACATTGCATTCAAGATCCAGACCTTTTCCTTTCCAGAATGCATCTACTTTATCCTGTCGTTTTTCAACTTCAAGACCTCGTTCCAAAACAACCGGCTGCTTTCCGGCTCTTGCAAGTTCTAACGCTGCAAACATTCCGGCAGGTCCAAAACCTGCGATCACTGTTTTTTTTGTATCATTTCCATTCTGAAACACCTGTTCTTTAGGATCACTTGTCTGATTGCTTTGTCTGCCATTTTTGCACCGTTCATCTGCCGGTATATTTTTTATTACACAATCTTTTTCATAAGAAACATCATTTTTCCCATATTGTTTCACTCGTTTTTGTTCTTTGCTTCCTGATAAAGAGACACGATAAATGTATTGGATATTGTTTTTCTTTCGTGCATCCATCGATTTTTTTTCAATACAGAAAAAAGTAATCTCTTCTATCGGCATTTTGATCAGCTTTGCAGCCGCCTTCTTGACAAGTTCTTCTTCTGCCTTTCCAATCTTTCCTTTGCAAAACAATTCCGGTTCTGCCTTTTTTACCAGTTCTTTGACCGGAACTTTTACCTGACTCATATGTATCATGTCATTCCTCACTTATGCTTTCTTATCTTCTTTACGTTCTTTATGAAGCATCCCACAGGCTTTTCCTGCCAGATAACCGGATGTCCATGCCCATTGCAAATTATAGCCTCCACAGATTCCGTCAATGTCTAAAAGCTCACCGGTAAAATATAAACCTTTGCATAATTTTGATTCCATGGTATCCGGATCGACCTGACCGGTTGCGAGACCGCCTGCCGTAACCTGTGCTTTTTCAAAGCCGCTTACTTCTTTGATCGTAAGGACATTATGCTTGATCTTTTGGGCAAGCTGCTGTATTTTCTTTGGCAGGCACTGTTCTGCTTTACTTGCCGGATCAATATGACATTGTTGCAAAAGAACCAGTCCAAGCTTATCAGGAAGCAGTCCTTCTATCAGATCGCCAAAAGACTGTTTGGGATTCCATTCTGCCCTGCGTACAATCTGTTTCACGATCCATTCTTTGGAATGATCCGGCATACTGTCTAATACAAGATATGGCTTTCTTTTCTTTTGTAATTCGACCGCGGCAAAACGGCTGACCTGAAAGACCGGAATGCCTGATATTCCGTAAGCAACCATCTGAATCTCCCCCCGGTCTTTAGCAAGCAGCTCGTCATCCTGATCGTATAAGAAAACTTCTCCCTGTATTCTGATACCGCTCCACTTTTTCATAAAGTTGCCTTCTAATACAATAGAAGTCAATGCACTGGCAGGTAATACCAGTTGATGTCCGAATGCCGCAGCAAGCTCATAGCCGTCTCCCGTACTTCCATGCACCGGAGCAGCCATCCCGCCTGTTGCAACGATCACTCTTTTTGCTATATAACTGTCTTGATCCGTTGTAACTACAAAGCCATCGTTTCTTTTGGAATCTTTTTGTACCGAAAGCACTGCTTCTTCGAGTTTCACTTCGACTTTCTGACGCTTTAATTCGTTTTCTAAAGCATGTAATACCACGGTTGCCTGATTTGCTGCCGGATACATATAGCCGTTTTTATCTGTTGCCAAGATACCGATTTGGTCAAACCATTCAATCGCATCTTCTGCCGAAAAATGCTGCATGGCATTCCATGCAAAGTTTGCATCTTTTCCACGATAGCATTCTTTTTTTTGCACTTTGTTTGTAAAATTGCATCTGCCATTTCCGGTTGCTAACAATTTTTTGCCAAGCCGGTTCTTTTTTTCAAGGATCATCACATGAGCATGTTCTCTTGCTGCCATGATCGCTGCCATCATCCCGGAAGCTCCTCCTCCGAGAACAAGCACTTCTATACTGCGCATTTCTTTTGTTCCCTTTCTTTCTATCATAAAGATATATGATCAGATTGTTTTTAGCATATAAACTTTCTTTTCTATCATAAAATGAATTGTATGGTTAAATTATTTTTTTCCTTTTATGCAAAAGAACCATCTGCTTTGCATCATCAGGAAGAATAATTTTCCAATATACTATATAACTCATTTTCATCTTTGACTTCTACGCCTTTTTTTAACTGTGTTCTTTCTTCTGTGGTCAGATTTTTTGTCTCGATCCCGGTATATTCATAGATCGTATTCTTATCTCCATAATATACAACAACTTCTCCGTCTATTGCAATCAGATAATAACGATATGTCACTTTACTGGTGTCATAGATCTTCTTTACGATCAGACGGTCTTTTGCAAATGCAACAACGCCAAAGCTTTGCAAACCATCTAAATATTCCTGCACCGGCAGACTGCTCATATATTTTTTGCAATATGCATCTGTCTCGTCACGGTCAAGTCCTACAAGCTCTTTGGGAAGTGTCTCATATTCCGTTGTAGTCTGTTTGCTGGCGGCATCATATTTTTGTACCTGATAGACCGTATCGACACTAAGCTTTTGGTTTGAGGCTTCTGCCTGAATGCTCTTCATATTTTCTTTCACCGCATTTTGGGCTGCTGTCGAAGCTTCCTTCTTTACATTTTCATCGATCGAAGCTGTCATTTCCTTTTGCATTTCTTTTTCAAATGTCTTTTGACTGCTTTTCACATGATAAAACGCACAAAAATATCCGGTCAGTCCGCCAAAAACCACACTGCATACCATCAACAATGCGATCAGCCAATAAGATGTTTTCTGTTTCATATTTTCACCGTACCTTTCTTTCCTAGCACTTCTCTCTTTCTACTAGTATTGCACGGTTTTATGACTTTATACAAAAGCTATTCCCAGATTCCTTTTTGTAAGAAACGATCGACTCTCTGCTGTGAACGCTTTACGACTTCTTTATCAAAACCGATCACTTCTAAAAGTCTTATCGCATTTCTCGAATTTGCTCTTCCTTCTTTTAACAGGTAGTCAAAGGAAACATCACCATCCTGTAACACTTCTTCAAAATGACAATTCTGATATATATCTTCTAATAAATACGTTAATTCAATATCATGCGTTGCCGCAAAGCATAAAGCATTCTTTTTAGCAATTTCCTCTAGCAACTGAGAAGATGCTGCCACACGCTCAACGGTATTTGTACCTCGCAATATCTCATCAATAAAGCAAAGTACTGCAACATCATCTTCTCGTATTTTGGTAAAAATACGTTTTAAGGATTTGAGTTCAACGATGAAATAACTTTCCTGTGATAAAATATCATCACGCAATGCCATCGACGAATAGATCCGGTAAAAAGACGAACAATATTCGTCTGCCAATACCGTATGTATCGTCTGTGCAAATAATACATTGATCGCTACTGCTTTTAAAAATGTCGATTTACCGGATGCATTGGAACCGGTAAAGAGTATACTTTTGTCGGTATCAATTGAATTTTTGACCGGATTTTTGATCAACGGGTGGTATAGCATTTGCATTTTTAGCTGCTTGGAATGCTCCTTTTCCATCTCAAATTGCGGAATACAATATGTTTCTACACTGTCACGAAAAGAGGCAATTGCGATGATCGCATCCAGATAGCCGATGATATCATACAATTCTAATAATTCTTTCTCATATTTGCAAACTTCTTTGATCATTGTTCCTATTTTGATCAGATCGACATGACACAAGATTCTGACATAGTCAAAGACTGCATCAAACAGACTGCCTGATATCGAACTTCCACCGGATACCAAAAAAGAAAATCTCGAAAACTTCCGAAACTTGCCTGCAAGCTCTTTCATCCGCCTTCGTTCGTTTTTTGCTGCCACAAAATCAACGGAACTGATCGCATCACATTTTTTGATCGTTCGCAAAATAAAAGAAAACAATGCCAGATACGATGTCATTTCTGCTTTTGCCTTATAATAAAAATATGCATTGACCGCCATAACAACAAACAGCAAAAGGATCATTTCTGACGGAAAGAACGGCAGCATCACAACAGAACCAATCATTGCAAGACATGCGATCAGATGCGGAAAACGCTTTACCTGTAGTTGATCTAACTCTTTTGCCAAACTTAAAAATTCATACACGGATATCTGGTCTGTCTTACCAATATCACACAATGCCATTTCAAGATCATAACGCTTGTCTTCCTGTTTTGTGATCTCTTCGATCAACTGTTCTCTCTTATCTAATTCTTCTTCCTGATAAAGAGGGCTGCGTAGCAAATGGTACAGGTATTCTTCACCGGCTGATGTTCTGGTATGATTTAATAACATAAAGATCTGATCCATCTCCAGATCATTCCATGTAATATCATCGATGTCTGACTCTTTTTTCTTTTGTTCATGATAAAAGCAGATATTCCGAAAGATCTTATCGCTATATTCGTCTCTTGTTTCCATTCCCCATTCCTGTTTTAACAGAAATTGTATCTTATCTTTATACTTTTGCCGATCATAAAATCCTTTTAACAAAAAAAGAATTACAAATATAAGAATACCAACTAAGATTTTAAAAAGCATTTTAGTTTCCTCCCAAAACGTTAAAATGTATAACGATCCGTTTTTCCACTGTGTGGTAATTGCATCCTCACAGAGCATTTTATGCTTTATAGGAAACAACGGATTTTCTATTCCACAAAAAAGATACACCACAGGATTTTCCTATGATGTATCTAAATATACCATATTTTATTCCATATGCCAAAAGCATGTCTGTATTCCTGTCATTCAAAAAAATCTGCCTTCTTATGTGACATACAGGAATAATACATCCTTTTTATGAAAAACGTCCGATCTTTAACGGCTTACGGTAGTATGCATTTGAGATCTTAATACCATCTCTGGCATTACTTGCATGAATGATCTTTCCTCCGCCGATATACATTGCTACATGGCTGACATGACCGCTTCCATAGAAGAACAGATCGCCCGGACGTACCTCGGAGCTTTTCACGCTACGGGATGCAGATGCCTGCGCCGCAGATGTTCTAGGGATCGAAATACCAAAATGTCTGTAGATTCCCATTGTAAATCCCGAACAGTCTGTTCCGTTTGTCAAGCTTGTACCACCCCATACATAGCGGTTCCCCAAAAATTGCATTGCATAGCTGACCATAGAACCATTACCTGAATCAGAAGAAGAACTGCTGTCAGACTCTTTGAAAGATACTGCACTCTTTAGCTTATACTTGATCGAAACAAAATCCTTGCTGACAAACACCTTTTCATCATCGATCGAAAGCATGACCCAGTTAGAAAGGTCATCATACATTGCATCCATATCTACACCTTTTGTCGCATTCTTGCTGCTTTTCTTTTTGACATAGTTTTTCATATATTCAACGGTAAGATTTTCTTTTTCTACCGTATAATCTTCATCCTCTGATAACTGATCATAGATCGGTGCATCTGTACTTGGCAGATAACGTACATTTAATGTCTCTGTCTTTACGATTGCTTTTAAGGAAGCAACTTTCAATGCTTTTTGCTGTGCTGCCTCTCCCTGTATCAGATATTTTGTTTTGACATAACCTTTGACTTTTCCTGAACGGATCTTTGACCAGCCTTTTTTCGTCGAAAGGATATCGCATCCTGTATTTTTTGTCATCTTTCCGACTAAAGCAGAGTTTTCACTTGCCTTCTTTCTGACATTCAAATATGTGTCTACTTTTACAATACCTAAATTCTTATATTTTGCACTTAATTTAATCTTTTGTTCCGGCTCTTTTGTTGCCTGCGGAGTAAGATCTGTCAATGTAGTCTGATCCGGTGCAGCCGTTGCTGCTACATCCTGTACCTCAGCAGACTGCTGTGTTGTATTGACCGCACCTGTCTGTACATTTTGTGCTTCTTTTTGTGCCTGTGCTGCATCTTCCTGTGCATCAGCGATCACAGTTTCACAATAATGATCTAATGACAGTGTGATTCCGGCAAGCGGCTTTTCCTTTGAAATTGAAACAGCCTGTCCATGTATTGAAACCAAACTTCCTGTCAATACAACAATCGTGCCTGCCATAATAAATTTATGATATCTTTTTTTCATGGTATTCCTCATTTCCAATCACTTTTTATACAGAACAAGGTATTTCCTATTTAGAAACACCTTGTTCCTTTGTTGCAAAAAATTCACAAATGTTACAAAACTATTACAAGTATAGCAAGTGATGTAATAATTGTCAACCAGCTTACAATTTTTGCCATGAATATTATACATTATAAGTTTCCACATAGTCATATGTACTCTTACCATTTTTCACCGGATCAGATAATAATACAGACCAGGCCACCGTTGCTGTCATTGATAACCTTTTGCAAGGTATCCTGTAATTTCATCTGGCTTTCCTCTGTCAGCCGGTTCACTTTCGAAGTCATGCCTTCTTCTACCAGCTGTCTGACGGTCTTTCCAAAGATATTCGTATCCCAAATGGACTCTTCTGCCTCCGCATTCTGCCCGGCAATATAATGGATCAGGTCTTCTGCCTGCTGCTGTGTGCCAACGATCGGTGCAATCTCTGTTTCTATGTTCGCCTGGATCAGATGAACAGACGGACTGACTGCTTTGATCTTGACACCAAACTTGTTCCCATGACGAATGATCTCCGGTTCCGAAATGACAATTTCTTCTGTTCCCGGTGTGATCACTCCATAACCTTTTGCATGCACCTCTTTCCATGCATCCGACAGCTTTTCAATCTCTTCTTTCTTTCCTACATATTCCTTTAACAGATGGATCAGCTGATATTCGCCTTCAATCTGTGTTCCCACCAGTTCACTGATGATCTGATAATACCGGCTGTCATCAAAAAGTGCCTCAATCTGCACAATACCGTTTTCCATGCCTATACTATCTATCTTAAATTCACGGATCATATCATTATCGACAGCGAAGTTATCGCGGATCACATCACGCACAAGTGATATTTTATCAAGGATCTTACGCACACTTTCGATCAGCTCTTTCTTTAACCAATGATCGATCGGCAGCATTTCTACCCATTTGGGAAGACGGAAAACAAGCTGGCGAATCGGAAATACCGATAACATCTGTTCCATGATACGTCCGATATCTTCATTGCGAAGCTGGTTACAATTTACAGGAAGTACCGATACCTCATATTTTTCACTGAGTTTTCGTGCCAGTTCTTTGGCTTCCTCTCCAAATGGTTTTACAGTATTTAAAAGAACGACAAATGGTTTTCCGATACTTTTTAATTCCTGTATGGTTCTTTCTTCTGCCGGAACATATGCTTCTCTTGAAATTTCGCCAAAGCTTCCATCCGTTGTCACTACGATGCCAAGTGTGGAATGATCATGGATCACTTTACGTGTTCCGAATTCTGCCGCTTCGGAAAACGGCATCGGCTCTTTTGACCATGGTGTCATGACCATACGCTCATTTTCTTCTTCACGAATACCTTCTGCTTCCTGAACAATATAACCGACACAATCGATCATGCGGACTTTTACCTGATTTTCCCCATATAAGTCGACCGAAACGGCTTCTTTCGGAATAAATTTCGGTTCCGTTGTCATGATCGTCTTTCCATCTGCTGACTGCGGTAATTCATCTGTTGTTCTTTCTTTTTCATTTTCGTCTTCTATTCCGGGAATTACCATTAATTCCATGAATCTCTTTATAAATGTAGACTTTCCTGTACGAACCGGACCACATACGCCAAGATAGAATTCTCCATTGGTTCGTTCTGCTAAATCCTGATACACTTTAAAGCCACTCATATTTTTCCTCCATTCCTGCCTTTTTGTCTGATTCTTTCTTTAGCCTTGTTACCACTTTATGAAGCACAAAAGAAAAATATTCCACAAAAAGGGAACAAGCCAAATGGCATATTCTCTTTTTTTTCAAATACAATGTCAATACAGCCTGACAAAACAGGAGGATTTCTTTGCGTCATTTACGACCTTGGAAAAGAAGCTTCTTTTGGCTGTCAGTAACAGCCTTTCTTATTACACTGATACTCTTTGGTATCTATTCTTTACAATATGATCAACAACTCCGACAGGCACAATCGCAATACCGGTCACTTCAAAAAAAGGCGATCCAGCGCAGCCCGCCACAGACCATTTCAAAGGAACAAAATTATTCCAAAAAGAAATACAAAAAAAGAACGGTAACCATACCGAATATTGATTTTCCGCTTCTATGGAAATATAATTCTGACATTTATGCCTGGATCATGATCCCGGATACCAATGTCTCTTATCCCATCTTACAACATTCTAAATATGATACATACTATCTTAACCACAATCTGAACGGCAGTACCGGATATCCGGGCTGTATTTTTTCTAAAACACATTCAAAAAAAGACTTCACCGATGCACTCCTTATACTCTATGGGCATAATATGAGAAATGGAACGATGTTTGGTGCACTTCGTCAGCTTGATAAGTCGGATTTTGTAAAAAAAGTCTATTTTATCTACATCATTACTCCTACTTCTAAAATTTTATATCGTATCCGATCCAGTGCTGTATGGTGTAACAAAGACATTCTTTATACATTTTCTAATACACCTGACAGCATATATCACTTTGTCCGGGCGATTGATCTGCACGGAACCTCCCAAAGCAAAATACTTCTTTTAGACGCTTCCAAAGACAAAAAATCACAATGGTTAGTTTTATCAACCTGTGGTTCTGATTCCAAAACCCGTTTTTTTATCATTGCACAAAAACAAAATGAATGGAGGAAATAACTATTGAAACATCCTATTCGAACTTTAACATCTTTTTTTCTTTGCCTGTTGCTGGTATGTAGTACAGCATGCAGTGTGATGTACGGAAAAGCCGCTTCCCCATCCTATACAGACACACAAAAAACGTATACGATCCGTCAGCTTACAAGTGATTATCAATTCTTTGTCCGAAACGAATTGCAAAGCAATAATCACTTTGTCGGAGCAGCAGCCTGTGGTGGCAAAGCCTATTTAAATACCTTTGGAGACGGTGCGATCGTTCCTTCTTATTTTGATACTGTTCTCTCCCTAAATAACTACAACGGACAAAATAACAGCCACTATCTTGCATCCGATTCCAAATATAAAGATCTTTGCAAGCAGCCAGCATATTATAAAAATGCAAACCGTAATTACCCTTCTTTGACAAAATATCCTGATAAAAACAATGCATATATCCGATTTGATTCTGCTTTTACATCTCTGATCCGTGAATCAGCCGATATGATGGATCAGGCTTCCTTGACACTGTCAATGGATCAGATGCACTATGTATCGTTTGATGGCAACAACGGATGGCTTTTGACGATTCCATTTAGTAAAACCGTCCATTCCGTCCGGATTCCTAAACGGATCATCAAAAAAGCAGACTGGATCCTGATCGATGGTGTGAAAGATTTAAAAGAATTAGCAGAAACCGATCACATTATTAGTATAGAACAAAGTGATCTGCTCTCCATCGGTGGCAGCTATTCTTTTGTCCGTCCGGACGACTGGAAAAAAGCAGTCTTTATCGCTACGAATGACAGACAGAGCAGTCTTTTTACAAACTTCTTTGGAACGTACCAGAAAAAAGCTCATCTGCTTGATGATGCACATGGTTTAAAAAACATCGAAGGTGCGGAAACGATACGTGCCGGACAAATGGATCTTTCCGGTGTCAAATTGATCTGGAATTTTCCACAAAACAAAAAACTTCATTGCGAATATATGCCGGGGCATGTTGTCGCTCCGAATGCAACGGTTTCGATCACAAACGGCTGTTTTGAAGGCAGCTATATTGTAAACAATCTCTATTGTTGCGGTGCTGAAGGACATTTCTATCCTTATAAAGAAGTTACGCCACCAAGCCCAAGTGCAACCCCAACGATCAAGCCGACTCCTACTCCAACTGTAAAACCAACTCCTACTCCAACCGTCAAGCCGACTCCTACTCCAACGGCGAAACCTACCCCTACTCCTACGATAAAACCGTCTCCTACTCCGACTCCAACTGTCAAACCGACTCCTACTCCTACGGCAACACCTACCCCTACTCCTACGATAAAACCGTCTCCTACTCCAACTGTCAAGCCGACTCCTACTCCTACGGCAACACCTACCCCTACTCCTACGATAAAAACATCTCCCACTCCAACTCCAACTGTCAAACCGACTCCTACTCCTACGGCGAAACCTACCACTACTCCTACGATAAAAACATCTCCCACTCCGACTCCAACCGTCAAGCCGACTCCTACTCCTACGGCAACACCGTCAATCACTCCGACGATAAAGCCTACTCCTACCGTCAAACCGGCAACTACTCCAACGACAACACCATCAACCACTCCGACAATAACACCGGCTTTTACTCCTACCGTACCGCTAAGTCCGATACCTACCGCTACAACAGCACCAACTCCATCGGTTACACCTGCACCAAGTAACACACAGATCACGGCCTCTCCAACTGCTTCTCCGACAAGCAGACAGGTAACAGTCACAAAGAAAAAAGTAACATTTGTACAACCGGCACCAAGACCAATTCCACAAACCTTGTCAAAATACTCTCCAGCTACCGGTGAAAAGACATTGCATTGGATCTTTGGCGGTTTACTTCTGATCACAGGAGCCGGTATTTTGCTATTCCGGAAAAAATAAAATTTAAAATAATAGCACCGGATAAAAAACGCTAGCTTACCAGTTTTTGTCATTCATAGCCAATTATTCTCATATTTTATGTAATTTTTTATATATTTTGTATACTTTATTTTTATTTAACCTTTCCTTTGTAGCACTATGCACAATGCCATGCTATAATTCAATAGCAAAGTATAATTTTTATACAAAAGGATAGGTAAACCAAATGCAAATCAAAAAACTTTTAGCAGTCGCACTCGCTGCGGCAATGACACTGTCAACCTTAAGCACCACTACTCTGACACAGCCAAAAAAAGCCAGTGCAGCTACTTTTACAAATCTGAATCAAAAACAGATGGTTACTGCAATGGGGGCTGGCTGGAATCTTGGAAACCAATTGGAAGCAGCAAACAATGGTACACCAAGTGAAACAGCATGGGGCAACCCAACTATTTCGGCTAATCTGATCAAAGCAGTCAAAAACGCAGGATTTTCTACAATCCGTGTTCCTGTTTCTTATCTTAGCAAGATTGGCAGCAATTCTAATTATACGATTGATTCTGCCTGGCTGAATCGTGTCAAAGAAGTAGTTGATATGTGTATCGCAAATGATTTATACGTTATTATCAACATGCATGGAGACGGTTACAATTCTGTACAGGGTGGATGGCTTTTGTGCAACGGTTCTGACCAGACAACGATCCGTAACAAATACAAAGCCTGCTGGAAACAGATTGCAAACAAATTCAAAAACTATGACCAGCATGTTGTATTCGAATCAATGAATGAAGAATTTGACGGTACTTATGGAACACCAAACACAACATACTATGCAAATATCAACAAATTAAACCAGATCTTTGTTGATACTGTCCGTCAGACAGGCGGCAACAATGCAAAAAGATGGTTAATGATTCCGGGCTGGAACACAAATATTGAATACACAGCCGGAAACTATGGTTTCTCATTACCAACAGACAACTACCGTGACAGCAGTATTTCTTCCAGCGAAAAACGTATCATGATCTCTGTTCATTATTATGATCCATGGGGCTTCTGCGGAGAAGAAAGCACAACCGCTACACAGTGGGGAAGTAAAGCCACGAACAGTTCTAAAGTTGATAGCTGGGGCGATGAATCTTATATGAAAACAAACTTTGAGAAGATGTATAACAAATTCTCAAGCCAGGGATATCCTGTCGTCATTGGTGAATATGGTGCCATTGACAAATCTTCTATTGATTCCCGGAACACTGCATGCCGTGCCGATTTTGCAACAAAAGTCTGCACCTATGCCAAGAAATATGGTATGGTTCCTGTCTGGTGGGACAATGGTGACACAAACAAATATGGATTTGCTCTGTTTAACCGCTATACAGCAGCCGTAACACAGTCTGCAATCATCAAAGCGATCACAACAGTATATCCAAAATCAAGCAGCTCATCATCTTCCATTGATACAAGCAAAACTTATATGTTAAAGAACGTAAATAGTGGTATGTATCTGGATGTATCCGGTGCTAAAGCAGTAAACGGCACTAATGTACTTCAGTATACAGCTTCAAAAGCAAAAAATAATAACACATGGAAATTCGTTTCTAACGGAAATGGTTATTATTACATTTATTCACAGCTTGGAAACGGTTCTACATTCCTTTTAGACGTTGCCAATAACAGCAGCGCAAATGGTGCTAATATCGGCATCTGGTCAAATACAAATTGTAATGCACAGTTATACAAGCTTGTGAAAAACTCAGACGGAAGTTATAACATCTATACAAAATCTTCCGGTAACAAGAGCTGTATCGAAGTTGTAAATGCACTCACAACAAAAGGGGCAAACGTACAGCAGTGGGTATACAACGGACACAACTGCCAGAAATGGTACTTAGAAGCTGTCAACTAATTTTTCAAAGATATATTTGTAACGTATAAAAAATAACTTTGCAAATCAAACTGCACATAGACAAAATGTTTATGTGCAGTTTTTATCTGCATTAAAAATCATATCCTGTCTTTGCACAAACTGTTTTGTACATGCCAAAAACACTTTTTCTTTTCTTCTTATCTTATTTATTGTATACTATCCTTTGTTACTGAACCAAAAGACAATGTTTTATAAAAACTTACTATTATGATCATACTTTTATAGAAATCCGACAGGAAGAATTCTTTTTTTAGATGCCAAAAGTACATATAACTTAGAAAAGAGGACTATTATGCAAAATAGCAAAGAATTTTTAGCAACTGAACCGATTGGAAAATTACTGTTAAAGCTGGCAGTTCCATCTGTCATCTCACAGCTTGTTAATATGCTTTATAACGTGATCGACCGTATCTATATCGGTCATATTCCCGGAGATGGAAGTCTTGCTCTTACCGGTGTTGGTGTTTGTATGCCAATCATTCTGGTCATATCTGCTTTTGCTGCTCTGATCGGTTTTGGCGGAGCGCCAAGAGCTTCGATCTTTATGGGCAAAAACGAAATGGAACAGGCAAAAAAGACACTTGGAAACTGTTTTTCTTTTCAGATCATTATTTCTGTGATCTTAACCGCATTACTGCTTTGCGGCAATCGTTTCTTTTTAATGGCATTTGGTGCAAGTAAAAACACAATCTCTTATGCCGTTGATTATATGAATATCTATGCTTTAGGAACGATTTTTGTACAGCTTACACTCGGCATGAATTCTTTCGTTACGGCACAGGGCTTTTCAAAAACCGGAATGCTTACAGTTGTGATCGGTGCTGTCTGTAACATTGTGCTTGATCCAATCTTTATTTTTGGATTCCATCTTGGTGTAAAAGGTGCTGCATTGGCTACAATCCTTTCTCAGGCAGTTTCCTGTATCTGGGTGATCCATTTTCTTTGTGGTAAGAAAACTTTTTTACGTATCCAAAAGAAATATCTCCGACCGGAAGCTGCAATCATCCTTCCGTGTCTCGGATTAGGCATCTCTACTTTTGTGATGCAGGCAAGTGAAAGTGTAATCTCCGTCTGCTTTAATGCTTCTTTACTCCGATATGGCGGGGATGTTGCAGTCGGAGCTATGACGATCTTAACAAGTGTAATGCAATTTGCCATGCTTCCTTTACAGGGAATCGGACAAGGTGCACAACCGATCACAAGCTATAATTATGGAGCAAAAAATGTCGCTCGTGTCAAAAAAACGTTCAAACTTCTGCTTGGTATCTCACTGGCTTATTCTGTTTCTTTCTGGGTGATCTTGCAATGCTTCCCTGCTCTTTTTGCCGGAGTTTTCACTTCTGATGCTACTTTGGCTGCATTTACCGCAAAAGCTCTGCGCATATATTGTGGCAGCCTTTTCCTCTTTGGAATCCAGATTGCCTGTCAGATGACTTTCGTTGCGATCGGCAGTGCACTTTGCTCTGTGATTGTAGCCGTTGTGCGTAAATTTGTCCTTCTGCTTCCTTTGATCTATCTGATGCCGCATCTGATTTCCAATAAAACAAATGGTGTATATTTTGCAGAACCGATTGCAGATCTGATCGCAGTCAGCTTTACTGCCATTCTTTTCGCATTCCAGTTTAAGAAAGCATTACAAAAATGCAAGACAGACAGATAGCGTATAGCCGTCCGTACATAACTTTTATAACGCTTCAAAGTCCATTGCCATCATACCGTATACAATGCTATATAGCATTACCATCAGTCAGAAGGGGGAATCAAAAATGGAAACGACAACACTTAACGAAAAAACACGTCATGAAATGGTGATCAGCAACCCGGATGTAGATGTACGTTTCTATTTATCAAAAGACGAAGGAAGTTATGTTACACCACATTGGCATGACAGCTTAGAACTTGTCTACGTGATCAAAGGCTGTGTTACATTAAACCTTCCGCATGGAATCAGCCAGACAGCACACAGCAATGAATTCTTTCTTGCTAATCCAAGAGAGATCCATTCTGTATTATCAGAAAAAAACGAGGCTTTGGTCTTACAGATTCCGCAAAAATTCTATGAAAAGTTTCTTTCTCCCCAGTCTTTATACCATTTTGCTGTCGATATGCACCCGGAGAATACAATTGAACAGACCAAATTAGAAAAGATCAAAAAAACCTTTCTCGATCTTTTTATTACTTATGATATCCGGCCGGAGGGCTACCAGCTTCGGTTTTACAGCCTTCTGTACGATCTTTTATTTACATTAGTACATTCCTATTCCAAAAAGATCCAGCCTTCGGAATACACTCATCAGACAAAAATGTTTCATCGCATGAAAGATATCATGGATTATATTGACAAAAATCACCGGAATGCTATCTCTACTTCCACAATTGCCAATCACTTTTCCTACCATCCCGATTATCTTGCACGCTTTTTTAAAAAATATATGAACTGTACGATCACAGATTATATCTATGCGATCCGCATTAATTATGTCGAGCAGGATCTGATCCAGACACAGCTTCCGATTGCACAGATTTTTGAAGTGCATGGCTGTTCGAACCACCATCTTGCCATGAAATATTTTAAACAACAATGGGGATGCACACCAAGTCAATATCGTAAAAACATACGTTAATACACTCTTTTTCTCGTCAATATCGCAAAAACATGCATTAATACACTCTCTTCCTCATCCATGTCGTAAAAATATACATTAATATCATTTTTTCCCGTCTTTTTATCCTCAAAAAATCGGAATCGTACCATTCACACCTCTGAATCCTCTCTTTTCAACATCGTTTTTCTCCACTATACTAACCATAGAAACTATCAGACGCAGCCTTTAGACATTTTAACTTCTTATCCTGACAGCAGGAATACTACAATGTCAGCAATTCATAGTATGTATGGATCGTGTTTCTGTTTCGTTTTTACTTTTGGGAAGACACGTTGTCTGGTTAGAATATCTGATTTTTTAAGCTTTTTTGCTGATTGGGCGCGGGTCATAACTATAGGGGCGACTCAGTCTGAGTAG